>Ga0208195_1000053_pt1 | contig 148768 bp, 128 predicted proteins | sample AD_UKC077_MetaG_FD_184441 | JGI IMG/M metagenome (GOLD analysis project Ga0208195, IMG submission 184441) | Active sludge microbial communities of municipal wastewater-treating anaerobic digesters from USA - AD_UKC077_MetaG (SPAdes) (version 2) | ecosystem: Engineered > Bioreactor > Anaerobic...
CACCCTGCTCCTGCTCATCCTGGGCATCGTGCTGGGCTTCAAGGGCTTCATCAAAGAAGTCATGATCGAAAGGAAAAAACGCGCATGAGCATCCCCTTCATCATCATAGGCTCTGCCGCCCTGGCAGCCATCATACTCCGCTTCGCTGCCAGAAAGACAGCACAAGCCTACCCCGCAGATAACAGATAAATCCCCTAAGGCCTGCCAAGGGGCCGGGAATGGCTGAGGTCGTTGCGGTTGTTGACCCAGCTGCTCCTCAAACTGTCCACAACCGATATCACGGATTCTTACAACCGGCTGAACTCCGGGCTCTATGAGATCCTGGAAGATCCCCGGCAAAGAGGGTGAACGTTTCGCCTCACAGAACCATCTCGATCAGCCGGGGGCCTTTTTCGTCCAGGGCCTGGGAGAATTCCCTTGCCAGGTCCTCTGCGGTTCTCACCGACACCGAGGGCACGCCCATGCCCTCGCCCGCCCTCACCCAGTCCACCCCGGACAGATCCGTGAGCCTGGAGGCCGAAGGACCGGGCTGAAACACCCCCAGCCTCGCAAGCTCGAGCCTGAGAATATCATAGCTGCGATTCGAGCAGATGAGCGTGATCACGTTCAGCCGCTCCCGCGCCTGGGTCCACAGGGCCTGCAGGGTATACAGGGCCGCGCCGTCCGCCTGGAAGCTGATCACCTGCCTGTCCGGGCAGGCAATGGCCGCACCCGCCGCGCAGGGCGGGCCCTGTCCGAGCGACCCTCCGGTCAGCGTGAGGAGGGTGAACGGCCGTGAGCCGGCTGTCAGGGGATGGTACAGCAGGCTGTTCGTGATCGCCTCTTCCACCACAATGCACCCTTCGGGCTGGAGCGCAGCCAGAATCACACAGATCTTGTCCCCGCTGAGCGGGCCTGAGGGCAGACCCATGCTCGCCGGCTGCGCCAGGCAGTCCTCGGTGGCGGTAGACCGCGCCTTGAGCTCGCTTGCCAGGGCTTCCAGACCCTCGCCCGTGTCCCGTCCCTCACTGGTGAGCATGATGGTCTCGCTGCCTTTGTCCACCAGCTCGGCAGGCGCGTTCGGATAGCCGAAAAAGGAAACCGGCCTCTGCGCACCCGCGAAGATCAGCAGGTCATACCGGGAGAGCTGGTCCATGGCCATCTCCGGCAGATAGTGAATCCTGGGCACATCGGGCAGACCAGCTCCCCGCTCCATGCGGGCCGGGAAGGTCTCGGCCAGCAGGTCGCACCCGGTGGCCGCACTGATCCTGGCCGCTGTCAGGAGCCCCTCGCGCCGTAAGGCCCTGCCCCCGAGCACAAGCACGGGCCGCCCCGCCTTCCTGAGCCTTGCAGCCGCCTTTTCGACCATCCCGGCATCCACGGGCGCGCTTGCGGGAGGACCGGCATCGGCACGGCCTTCGGGCATCTCTTCAAGCTGGAGATCATAGGGCAGGATCAGGGTGGATACCTGATCCTGCCCGGCCTTATAGACGGCTTCTGTCGCGTCCCGAAGGATGTCCTCCGTGCGGGCCGTGGTCCTCTGCCAGCCCGAGAAGGTTCCCGCCAGGGCCTCGATGTCCATGGCCAGCGGGGGATCATATCTCCGGTGCCAGGTAGCGTGCTCGCCCACCACCACGAGCATGGGCGTTCGCGCCCTGCGGGCATTGTGGAGGTTGGCGATCCCATTTGCCAGCCCCGGCCCCAGATGCAGGAGCACCATGGCGGGCCTCCCGGCCATGCGTCCAAACCCGTCGGCCGCGCCCGTGCACACCCCTTCGAACACGCACGGGACCGGCCTGATCCCCTCGATTGCATCCATGGCCGCAACCAGGGGCATCTCGGTCGTGCCGGGGTTGGCGAAGCACACATCCACGCCGAGCTGCACCAGGGTCTTGACCAGAGCATGGGCTCCCTTCATTCCGTGATCCTCTCTCCCGCAGGCGTTATGCCTGCGCCATTGACTACGTACAGCGGATCCAGGCCTTTGAGCACCCGGGCGATATTGCCCGCCGCCATGGTGATGATCCTGCCTGCCGCCTCGGTGGACACCCCGGCCACGTGGGGCGAGAGCAAAAGATTGTTGCCCGCTGCTTCCAGCAGGGGGTTCTCCGCGGTGACCGGCTCGCGGGAGAACACGTCCACCGCAGCCCCGGCGATCCGCCCCCCCTTGAGGGCCCGGGCCAGGGCGCTCTCGTCCACGAGCTCTCCGCGGGCCACGTTGATGAGATACGCGCCCGGCTTCATGCGCCCGAGCTCCTCGTCTCCAATCATGTGCAGGGTGGCCTCGGTCAGGGGCGCATGGAGACTCACGATGTCAGACAGGCTCAGAAGATCGTGGAACGGGGAATAGACCGCACCGAACTCCTCCTCTTCCTCTCCGGAAAGCCTGACCACATCGAAGTAGAGCACCCGGCCAGGCGCAAAGGGCTTCAGCCGCAGGCTTACGGCCCGGGCGATCCGGCCGAAACCGATCAGGCCCCAGGTCTTTCCGGCAAGCTCGGCTGGATTGAGCGACAGCTGCTCCCACCTGCCTTCACGCATGCCCTGGTTGGCCGCAGACAGCTTCCTCAGCAGGCTCAGGCCGCAGGCCAGGGTGTGCTCGGCCACGCTTGCGGTGTTCGCGCCCGGCGTGTTGGCGACCGGTATCCGGCGCTCTGTGCATGCATCGACGTCAATATGCTGATAGCCCACGCTCGGCTGCTGGATGAGCTTGAGGATGAACGCCTTCTTGAGGAGATCTGAGGATATCGGGCACTGGAAGGTGTAGTCGCCCATGACCACGTGGGCGCGAGAGAAGGCATCCGAAAGCTCCTCGCGGCTCATCCCGCGGCTTAAGACCACCTCGAAATCCGGCAGATCGGGTGTCTGCATGATCAGGGCCCTGACCAGATCCGCCGGAAGCGGGGCCAGGCACAGCACCATGGGCTTCATACAATCACCTCATCCCTTTATAAGACAAAATACCGCCAATGGCCGGAAAAAACCAGTGCCTTTCCTCCCGGATCAAGGAAATCGCTTCAGAACCTTCCCGCCCTGCCGATAGAGTCCTGCCCGGAATCCGCCTGTCCCGGTTTCCGGGCAAAGGCCAGATAGGGCACGATGACGTTGTTTTTGTCGCCAAAGGTGCCGTCATAGGTCACATTGACCACCGGCACTCCGGTGAGACGCTCGATCCTGCCGGCCATTGCCTCGGTTACCAGCGCGGCACAGCAGAACGCGGGGTTGGCCTGGATGAAGAGCGCCACATCCGGGTAGTATTTCCGGATGTAATAGGTCTTGAGGATGTTGTCCATGGTCTCCCCGCTGTGCTCGTTCCTGATGCGATATGGCGCCAGGACATTCCCGGCGGGGTCGTTGAACTCATGGTCGGGCTCGCGGAGCACCTGCTGAAAATAGCGGTAATACTTCTTTTCCAGCGCGGTCAGTGCCGAGAGCACGGCCCGGCAGGAAAAGCTCCGCACGTATTTGCCCTCGTTGAACCATTTCCTGAAATAGGGCCGGGACACCATCTTGGCATAGCTGCTGTACGGGGTGGTGATCACCTCGCCCCCGCATGCCTCGATAAACGGGATGAGACCCTGGTTCATGGCGTCGTTGTCACGCACGTACAGGTCCCCGAATATAGCTACGCGGGGCCGGGACTCGGACTTAAGCGGTATGGCCCGGAGGCGGTCGATCACGGCCTTGAGGACGTCTTCGCGCGAGGACAGGCCCTGGAACGCATCCACGAACAACTTGAGCCCGTCCTCGATCACCTCGTCCACACTGCCTGCACAGACCTCATACGGCCGCAGCCTGCAGGCAGCCCTCCTGAGCATGCCACCGAACATGAAGGCAAAGTAGGCGTTCATCCCGGCCTTGAGTGAGATGTCCAGAAACGAGATGTCCCCGCGATAGACCTGTGCCCTGCTCATGACCGGGCCGCTTTTGTTCAGGATGTTCTTGATGTGATGGGGGATCACCTTCAGATTGCAGGGAATTTCCCCGTTGCCGATCCACAGCACGCATCGGGCCGGGTCCAGGTCGTTCTGGGTCAGATAATCCATGAACCCCTGCGCCATGACATTGACAGGAATACACTCTCCAGTATTGTGCCTGAGGCTCCGCTGCAGCTGTGTGCCGGTCTGGCCCATGAGCCTGGCGTCTAGGCCTTCCTTGCGCAGGGAAGCAGCCAGAAGGCTGCAGGAGAAACGGTCCCAGTCGGGAACGACAATGGTCTTATCCTCGATTCTCTTCACCGGCGAGATGGACGGGAGTGTGGCCCCGGATTTGAAGCGCCTGCGCAAGAAATGATTCGAGAATGACCTTAAACCCGCCTCGATCCTGGTCTCGTAGCCCACGTTCGAATCGTGCTCATCCAGCTGGAGGATGAGGTAGGGCTTGCCGCGCGAGTTCATGAGATTCTTGAAGTACTCTGCGGCGAACGAGTCGGGCGAGCAGCAAAACGAGGTGACAAGCACGGGGTACACCCCCTCCATCCCGGCCACGACGTCGGCCGTGCGCAGGATGTCGGCCGCGTGTTTCCAGGGCAGATCGTCCAGCAGCTCTTTCAGCGACACATCGGTGATCTCCTGCCCGGGGATCATGTCCTGAAAATAGACCGGCACGCCCTGGGAGGCGAAGATGTCGATGATGCCCTTGTTCATGGAGGGATCGAGCACGGTGTAAGGCCTGCCCAGCAGCACCACCTGAACGCCCCGGGCCTTTGCCCTCTGGCGTGCGCACAGCTCGATCAGGGCCTTTCCGGTCTGCTCGCGGAAGGCAAGGGCACTGTCGTAGGCGAGCGACACCTCCCGGTAGGAGATCCGGCGGCCCGTGATTTTCTTGAGCATGGCGAAGAGTTCGAACTTGGTGCGGAGGCTGCTGTAGAGATAGCGGACCAGGGGAGAGAGGACCCGGCGCTCTCTTTTGCCCATCGCGGCTCCGGCAAGACTGGGCCCATACTGGGTGTAGTAGCAGTACTGCCTTCTGGCCGGGGTACCCTGGGAGCGCTCCTCGAAATAGAACGGTGCGAAGACATAGTCGCATCTGTCCATGAGATATGCGATATGGCCATGCAGGGCGGTCAGGGGTGCACAGAACTCGGCCCCTGCCAGATGCCTGCCCTCCTTGAGAGCGCCCCGAAAACCCCGGCTCGTGACGGTCCTGATGGAGAGCAGGTCAAAGAAGCATTGCCAGAACTTGAGTTCGTCGAAGAGATGGAGCGAGGCCGGGATGCCGATGGTGACATCCGACTCCGGGCCGCGCCTGAAAGGATAGGCCTGGGCCTTGTTGCGCTGTTTGAGCAGATCAAACCCCGAGCGGTCCGGATCCGCCCGCTTCCCGGTCTGGTAGTCCCTGCCGCACAGGAACCCGTAGGCCACGCTCCTGCCGTCGATATCCGCTATCGTGATATTGCAGCTGTTCGCGCAGATCGTGCACTCCTCGGTGCGGACAGGGATTCGGCGCCGATACAGGTCAAGCCCGGCAAAGGTGCTTTGTCCGATCCCCTTTTCGAGCAGCATGAGGGCCACGCCCATGGCGCCTGTCAGGTGGCAGAACTTCGAGACCATGACGGGCCTGCCCAGCCGGTGCTCGAATGCCGCCACCAGGGCTGCGTTCTTTGCAGTAGCACCCTGGAACAAAACGGTCCGGCCGATCATCCCCTCCACGGCGACCTTGGTCAGGTAGTTCTCGCACACCGAGTGCAGGGCCGAGGCCAGAACCTCGTCGGGCGAATACCCTTCCGAAAGGCAGTAGTTCATGTCCCGTTCCATGAACACCGTACACCGGTCGCTTGCACGAGGGGCCCGCATACCCAAGGTACGGTCCGCATACTCGTTCAGGGGGCAGCCCATCTTCCGTGCCTGCTCCTCGATGAAGCTGCCCGTACCCGCCGCGCAGACCGTGTTCATGACCGAAAAGTTCACCTGAGCGTTTTTGAGGGTGGTGAACTTGGAGTCCTGCCCGCCTATCTCGATGATGGTGTCGGCGTCGGGATTCACCTCGCAGCCGGCCTTTGCGTGGGCGGATATCTCATCGACCACCATATCGGCACGGATGATCCCGCCGATCAGCTTCCTGCCCGAGCCCGTTGTCCCGCTGCCGAGAATGACAGGCGAGAACCCGTAACGGGCCGTGAGATCGCAGATGGCCTCGAACACCGCACACACCGCATCCACCGGCCTGCCTGCGGTCCTGGTGTACAGGCCAACCAGCACGGTCCTCGAACCGTCCATGAGCACCGCCTTGGTGCTGGTGGAGCCAATATCGATCCCAAGATAAACACCGGCTGACACTACGCCTGAGAGGTTTTCGTATACATCGACCTCCACAGTGCCCGGAACCGTCCTCGTAAGCACCCGGTAATCGTAACGCTCAAGCACCGAGAAGTCAGGGTATGACGAACCGGTGAGTTCAAGGCCCTCAAAGGCGTATGTCCTCGACTCTTCTCTGGGAAGAATGATGTCTCTGGTCCGGCGGAACGATGCAGCCGGCTCTCCTGTCCTTTCCCGCAACCGGATAGCCGCGCCCAGGGCCCCGTAGACATGCGAATATCCGTCCGCCAGGAGTTCTCTTCCCACCATTTCGCCGATATATCTCTCCACGGCTCTGTTTTTCGACACCCCTCCGCAGAAAACCATTGGCCCCTGGATATCCATGCCTGCGAACAGAGTGTCTGCAATGTTCCTGGCAAGCCCTCGGCACAGGCCGTCACAGATCTCGGGCAACGAATATCCCTCCTGTTGCGCATGGATGATATCGGTCTTGGCGAACACGGCGCACCGTGATGCGATCTTCGGGATTGGCCCGCGGTTTTCCAGCGCCAGGCAGCTCAGCTCCGGGGTGCCCTCAAGGCTCAGCCTCACGGCCTGCTGATCGAGGAAACTCCCGGTCCCGGCCGCGCACGAGGTGTTTGTTCTGCTTAAGACATAATTGCCCTTGCTGTCAAAGAGGATGAGAGAGAACTTCTCCGCACCCACCTGGAGGATGGAGCGAACTCCGGGATGAAGACGTCTGGCCGCAGCGATCACGGCCACCTGGTTGTCCACCCGTTCGCTGGATCGGACCGAAGGCGGGGTCGATGAGGTTGTCGCTACAAAGAACTCTCCCTGCGGAGAGATCGAGCCGAGCATTTCTGCAAGGGTTTCCCGTATCTTCCCCCGGTGGATGCGATAATCAATGCCTGCAATCTCGCCCTCGGGTCCGAGCACTGCCAGACCCACGGACACAGAACCCGCATCAATGCCGATGACAATATTCTTCATGGTTTCCTCCTGACTTCCGGGTTTCCAAAAGGCTGTGCCGGATAAGGGACCTCGTCCTTGGTGTCCCATGGTCCGGCATCAAGCCCAGATATTTTTACATTTCTTTTACAATCAATATACCATGCACCTGAAAATTATCAAGCAGGTTATCGGGACGCCAGAGATGTCTCGGTCAAGGTTCACGCCAGCAAAGTACCTCTGGAAAAAACACTGCTCCCGGGGAAGAGAAAATCCTGTTATAATGAGATCATGAATGTCATGGCCGAGATAGAACAAAGGGTATCCCGGATCAGGGATGAGATGGTCAGGCTCAGACGGGACTTTCACCGCCATCCCGAGACAGGCTTTTGCGAGAACCGCACCTCGCGCATCATCGCGGGCTATCTCCGAGACCTGGGCATGGAGGTTCGCGAGGGCGTGGGGAAGACAGGCGTAGTGGGTGTGCTCCGGGGAGCGGCCCCGGGAAGGACCCTGATGCTCAGGGCAGACATGGATGCCCTGCCCATCCAGGAAAAGTCATCGTCACCCTATCGTTCGGCCAATCCCGGGGTCATGCACGCGTGCGGACACGATGGTCATATGGCCATCCTCCTGGGCGCGGCTTGCGTTCTCGCCGGCATGAAAGGACGCCTGCGCGGGCAGGTAAAATTCGTGTTCCAGCCCGCTGAAGAAGGGGCTGGCGGAGCACGGAAGATGATCGAGGACAGGGCCTTAGAAGACCCGCGCGTTGATGCCGCCTTCGGCCTCCATCTCGTCACTGCCCTCCCCTGCGGGACACTGGGCTGGGGCAAGGGCACGGTCATGGCTGCCATGGATTCGTTTGTTCTCAAGGTTACGGGCAGAAGCGGGCATTCATCCATGCCCGAGGACGGCGTTGACGCTATCAGGGCAAGCGCCCGCATCGTGGACGATCTCCATGCGCTCAACACGGTAAACAACGAGTCGGACACGCAGTCGTTGATCAACATCGGCGCCATCAGAGGTGGAGAGGCAGCCAATGTCATCGCCGAGGAGGTCGAGCTCAGCGGAACCGTGCGGACACTGAACCCGAAGGCGAAGGCATTCGCCAAGGGCGCAATGCACAGGATCGTGGGCAGGGTCACCGGCGAGTTCGGAGCGGGATTTGACTTGGACTACCGGGAGGGATACCCTCCAGTAGTGAACGATGGCGAGATGACCGACCTCCTTTGCCGGGTGGCCGGCGACGTGCCGGGAGTTGACGGGCTTCTGGAGCTGCCGCCTCTCATGGCGAGCGAGGACATGGCGTTTTATCTCAGGGAGGTGCCTGGATGCTTTTTCTTCCTGGGCGCGGGCAATCCGGAAAAGGGGCTCACCAGGCCCCTGCACAGCTCGGAGTTCGATTTCGACGAGTCTGCCCTGCCTGTGGGCGCGGCCTTGTTCGCCGGGCTGGCAGCGAGTCTGCCCGGCATGGAGTGAAGGGCCTGTTCTCCGGAGATATGGCCCTGTGTTTTCGGATTCGGCAGTATCATGCCTCTCTCGTCTCGCCTTGCTTCACAGAGTCTTTGGCGCTGCACACGCCTTTCGTGCCGCCCGGGCCTGCCGCGCTGCCGCGAAGAGAGCCCGGGCGCGCGGTCACTGCTCTTTGCCCGAATCGCCGTTTGCAAAGCTCATCCATTTCTCGGACAGTTCCTTGAGCTGCGCATCCACGAGCTGGTTGATCGTCCCCTTCTCAAAGGCGCCGCCGGCCTGCCGCTCGCCCGCCTTTCTGCCGGTGAGGATCTCGATGCCTTCGTCGATCGTTCCGACGCTCCATATCCTGAAGTCGCCTCTCTTCACCGCGTCAACCACCTCGTCCTTGAGCACGAGATTTCTCACATTGCTCGCCGGAATCATGACTCCCTGCTCGCCATTGAAGCCCTTTTCCTTGCACACCCCGTAGAATCCCTCGATCTTTTCATTGACCCCGCCGATGGCTTGGACCTCGCCCTTCTGGTTGACCGAGCCGGTGACTGCGATGCCTTGCTTGATGGGCACCCCTGACAGACCGGAGAGAAGCGCATAGAGCTCTGCGCACGACGCCGAGTCGCCCTCGATGCCCGAATAGCTCTGCTCGAACACGAGCCGCGCTGAGAGGCTTAAGGGTTTGTCCCGGGCATAGCGATGGGCCAGATATCCCGACAGGATGAGCACGGCCTTGGTATGGATCGGGCCGCCGAGCTTGGCCTCGCGCTCGATATCGATGAGGCCCTCCCTCCCGAGCCCGATGCTCGCCGTGATCTTGTTCGGCCTGCCGAACATGATGTCGCCCAGGTCGATGACAGAGAGGCCGTTGACCTGACCTGTCCTTTCACCCTCAATGTCAATCTTGATCACGCCCAGGCTGATCATCTCCCGGAGTTTCTCAAGCAGGAGGCTCGAACGGGTGAATCGCTGCTCGATGGCCTCTTTCACGTGCGGCACCCCTGCCAGGGGGGTACCTTCCGAGGCAGCATAGAAGCTTGCCTCGCGCACGATATCCGAGATGTCGCCGAAGCGCGTGGAGAGCTTCTGCTGATCGGATGCAAGACGGCTGCTGTGCTCCACCACCTTGGCAATGGCGTATTTGTCGAGATGTTTCAATTGCTCCTCGTTACAGATGCTGCAGATGAACGATCCGTAATGCCTCATGTTTTCGTCGTTTCTTTCCATCACAGTATCGAAGTCCGCCTTGACCTTGAACAGATCCCGGAAGTCGGGGTCGAGCTCGAAAAGCCGGTAATAGAGCCACGGCTCACCGATGAGCACGACCTTGACCCGCCAGGGGATGGGCTCGGGCATGAGCCACCTGGTGGTCATGTATCCCAGCCGCTCGGCCAGCTCTTCAATGGTGATCTCGTGGTTGCGGATGGAGCGCTTCAGACTCTCCCAGGAAAAATAATTTCTGAGCACGTCCTCGACCGGCAGGATCAGATATCCGCCGTTCGCCCGGTGGATCGAGCCGGCCCTGATCATGGTGAAGTCCGTGAACAGCGCGCCCAGCATGGCCTCTTTCTCGATCCTGCCAAAGAGATTGTAGTATGACGGGTTGAGCTCCATGATAATGGGCACGCCTTTCAGGTCCGTGTTGTCCACCACCACGTTCACCCGGTATTTCCGGAACCTGATGTCGTCTCTGGGGAGCAGAGGAAGCCCCGAGGGCATTCCCGGCGGCATGGCCTGCTTTTCTTCATCCGAGCGGAACAGGGACAGGTTGTCCAGGATGTCGGCGCGCATGTCGTCGAGATAGCGCAGCACCTCGGGTATATCGTTGAAGTCTCTCTTGAGGTCCTCCAGGAGATTGTCCAGGGTGTAGGACGCGATCTCGCGGTCGAGGGCCTCCACCATGTCCTGGGTCTGCCTCTCCATGGTGATCATCTGGCGGCCGGTTTCCTTCATCTTTTCATTGATGGTATTCTGCTTGCGCCTGATGGAGTTCTGCTCCTTTTTTTCCAGAGACCGGAACTCCTCTTCGGTGAGCGGTCGGTTATCCTTCATGGGGATGGTCACCAGTCCCATGGGCGTGGGCTGGATGACGAATCCCTGCTTCTGTGCCTGCTCGTTGATCTTGGTGATCAGGTTTTCCTTACGCTGCTGGATCTCCTTGATGGTATCACCTCTCCTGGTTATGTATTCCTCGCTCTCGAAGGCCTTCTTGATATCTTCCCGCGCAGCGTCTACGAAGCGGTCGACCTGTTTTTTGAACGCCCTGCCCCGTCCCGCAGGCAAAGAGATGGCCCTGGGACGGTAGCTCTCCTGAAAGTTGTTGACATAGCACCAGTCAGGAGGAGTGGGCTTGTTCCTCGCAATCTCCTGCAGATACCGTTTCACTGCGGTTTTCTTGCCCGTGCCCGGTGCACCGGACACGTAGATATTGAACCCCTTGTTCGAGATATCCAGTCCGAACTGCAATGCCTTGAGTGCCTTTGTCTGGCCGATGATCGACTGGAGGGGTGTAATACCCGCACTGTCCGCGCATCCGAATATGTCCGGATCGCAGCTTGTCTTGAGCCTTTCCGGCGATAATGCTTCAACCATCTCGTCATCCCCCTTCATCCTGTCTCTTTTTACTGCCGCCAGGCAGCCGCTTTTCTTTCAGGAGAAGGCAAAAGTCCGGCCGCTCCTGACGCAATCACCCGGGCATGAAAAAATCGACTCAAAAAAACGGGTTGGTATAAGTATAAAATATTGGATGAATCTTCAAAGGCAAGGTGCCCGCACCAAGGCCCTTTACTTCTCCCATGCCCGTGCTGTATGCCTTGTAAATTCGGGAATGAGGGATTACCATGAATACCAGGATGTATGACTATCTCAAGGGATACCGGTTCTTTGCCCAGGTCGCGGACGGGATCGAAGACCTCGGCGCAAAGGAAATAGCCTCTCTGGGGGCTAGCGAGGTAAAGACCACCTTCCGGGGGCTCTACTTCAACGCCGACAAGGCGGCACTGTATCGCGTCAATTATCTGTCGAGGATCATCACGCGGGTGCTTGCCCCGCTCATCAGCTTTGACTGCCACGACACCAAATATCTCTACAAGATGGCGCGCTGCGTCCCGTGGCCTGAGATCTTCGGCCTGGACAAAACATTCATGGTGAACTCCAATGTCTCGCACAGCCGGATCACCCACTCCCAGTATGCGGCTCTGGTGCTGAAAGACGCCATCGTGGATACCTTCAACGAATGGTGCACCCGCAGGCCCGATGTGGAAAGAATCAAGCCTGACGTGGTCTTCAACCTCCACATCGCAAACAACAAGGCCACCATTTATCTTGACACCTCAGGGGGCTCGCTGCACCGCAGGGGCTACCGCAAGCACGCCATGGACGCTCCCATGCAGGAGACCCTTGCGGCATCCATCATCCAACTCAGCGGCTGGCAGGGCGAGACGCCCCTGTACGACCCCATGTGCGGCTCCGGAACGCTCCTGTGCGAGGCCATGATGCACTACTGCAGGGTGCCGGCCGGATACCTGCGCACAGCCTTCGGCTTCGAGTACCTCCCTGATTTCGACCCCGGCCTGTGGACCAGGATCAGAAAGCAGGCCGACCGCGAGATCAGGGGCCTCCCCCAGGGCCTGATATCGGGCGGCGACTCTTCCGGCGAGTCCGTGGCCGCGGCCAGGGTCAACTCAGGCAGGCTTCCCGGCGGGAAAGGGATCGTGCTGCACAAAAAGCGTTTTCAGGACATCTCCGGGCTTCGAAACACGACCATCGTCACCAACCCGCCCTATGGCCTGCGTCTGAACAGGGCGCAGGATATGGCCGCGTTCATGAAGGAGTTCGGAGACTTTCTCAAAAAAAAGTGCACCGGCTCCAAGGCCTATGTCTTTTTCGGCGACCGCGGCCTCATCAAGTCGGTGGGCCTGCGCACCACATGGAAGCGGCCCCTGAAAAACGGTCCGCTGGACGGCAGGCTCGTCGAGTACAAGCTGTACTGACAGTCTCCGGCCTTCTGCCGGAGCGTCGCCTCCGCCGGCACACATCTGCCCGACGTCTTTTCCACCGTCTGGTTTACGATGGGCTTGATCTCCTTGTTTGTGGACATCTTGATCGAGGAAGTCGGCGTGCCCGCAAGAATCTTCAGGGCCGCCTGGGCGCTCTGCCGGCCCTGTTCCTCCGGCACGGAGGAAACACTCAGAAAGACGTACGGCGCCAGGCAGCTCATAGAGCGCCCCGGTGGGGGCCAATGCTGGAAAAGTCTAAGTCAATAGTTCATGAACCAGATCGGGCTCAAGACCGCACGGGCCATCACCGACTACCGGGCGCAAAAGAATAACGGCCCTCGGGCAAAGACGAACGCCAATCTCCTTAAAGCCTGCTCCGGCCTTTGGCAACCGAGCGCCACAGGGTGACCGCTGATGCACGGGTGTCCCCTAACTTGAGAGTCGGGTTCTTTGCCCGTATCCTCATTTTCAAGGGTCCTGTTCCCTTGGAGGCAGGGGCATGAGCGTTTCACAAGTTGAATCTCAGCTGATGCGAATCCTCATCGGCGGGGCATGCCTGGTCGTCATCGTTGCAGGCATGCAGGCCATGGCAAATGTGCTGAACATCGTCTTTCTCGCCTGGCTCCTTGCATACGCCATCCTGCCCCTGCCCCACTGGATGATCCGCCACGGCCTGCCCGAGGTGCCGGCAGTGCTCGGAACGCTTCTGATCGTCATTTTCGGGGGGATCACGCTCGCCGTTGTCATGAGCTATTCCATCGTGAGCTTGGGTCAGAGGCTGCCCACCTATGAGACCAACCTGGCAGACACCTATGCCGCCATGGTCGACTATCTGGCTGCCCGGGATATCGACCTTGCCCAGGTCAGACCGCTGGAAGGACTCACTCCCGCGCGCATGATCGGATATGCCCGCATGCTCCTGGGGCAGATAGGCAACCTGCTCGGCAATACCCTGCTGCTCGTCCTGCTCGTCGCCATCCTGCTGTTCGAGTTTCTGGGAGAAGACAGGAGGCGGCTGGAATACCGTGCAGAGAAAAGACCGGTCATATCGATTTTTCAGGAAGCGAGCAGCGATGTTCAGGCATATGTTGCCGTCACGAGCACCACCGGCGCTATGCAGGCACTGATCAATATCGCCTTGTATCTGGCCCTGGGCATCGACTTTGCCGTGACCTGGGGGATACTCTTCTTTTTCATGAACTTCATCCCGGTTGTCGGCGGTTTTATCGCGATCGTACCGCCCGTGGCACTGGGTTTCCTGGAATCCGGCGTGATGACCGCTGTGGCGGTCCTGGTCCTGTTCACCATCAATAACCTCCTGTGGGACAATGTGCTTAAGCCAAGGTTTATGGAAAAGACCCTTGATCTCCCCTTTCTCTTCATCATTCTCTCGCTCATCTTCTGGTCGTGGGTGCTGGGCTCGGTGGGCACGATTCTGGCCGTGCCGCTCACCATGGTGGTCAGAAACCTGTACTACCGGGATATCACCGGGCCTGCAAAGATATCTCATTCAGAAGAGGGTTGATTGGAGGATGTCTTTTGTGCTTATGAATCAGTTTGTTCCGGCAATACCCGCGTGACGCCGCACATGCCCTTTCCGGATTCGGCAGGGGCGCATGAGACGGTAGTCAGGGCATTTTTCTGGAATAATTACCTGCATAAAGGAGAATATGCGATGAAGATTGCACTTCCTTCGGCTGGAGACAGGGTGGACAGCCATTTCGGACACTGCGAGCACTTTACCGTGGTGACAGTAGACGACCAGGGAAAGATCACAGGCCGTGAGATCGTTCAGCCGCCTGCAGGGTGCGGCTGCAAGTCGAATATTGTGAGCATCCTGGCGGGCATGGGGGTAAAGGTCATGCTCGCGGGCAATATGGGCGCAGGTGCGGTCAATGTGCTGGCCTCTCACGGCATCGATGTGGTCCGCGGGTGCAGCGGCAACGTGACGCATGTGGTCGAGAAGTGGCTCAGCGGGTCGCTGGACGACTCCGGCACGTCATGCGCAGCCCATGAAGGGTGCGGCGAGCATCATCACTAACGCTGTGCACATCTGACTGAGACCGATTCCCGCCCGCAGGCGCGGACTAACCGGCGGACTATCGGAGCGGCAAGACCGCGAGAACAGGAATGCGCCTGCGCGAGCCGCTGAAGAACAAGGCCTGTCTCTATTCCGGGAGCATGTCTTCTGACGGTTCCCCGTCAAGGTATTCCCGCTCGGTCAGAGATCTCTCTTCGGGGTACGGATCTTCTCCGGAAAAGAGATCTTCTTCCTGCTGATAATCGTCTTCCATCACAGGATCGAAAGGTTCCTGCCCGATCATCTCATCCTGGTCCAGGAGCCCGTCATCCAGCACCGAGTACGACAATATCTGGAGAATCATGCGCCCGCCGTCGGCGTCGAGCACGCCGCTGGCGCTCACCCTCGCGCCATCCAGGCCGGCAAGCTCGCTGCCCTTTTCATCGGCCACCACATCATAGACTTCTCCGCTGTCGGCAACGATTTCATAGGTGCCGTAGGCAATGCCCACCACAGTGGTCCGCTGCGCCATGGCGGCCGAAGCCATGGACACCAGCGCCATGACGGTCATGCACACGCCGACTGCCCACCGCATCTTCCTCATCATACCCTCCCCTTGTAAGGATCTTCGATCCAAAGGATCCTTGAGAGCGTTTCCAGCCGGTCCTGTCAGCCGCCTCTCCTTTCCCCACCAACTTGGATGCGTGCAAAAAACCGGCGATTCCTTAAAGATTATACTATCTCCAAAACGAGGCATATTTCAAGCAGGTTCATCAAAGGGTCTTCCCCTGAGCAGGCGTCATCGTTATTACTACAAAAAAGGAGAGATGGCCCGCAATGACAGAGCTGTCAGAGAATGCGTACAGAATACTTCAGGCCAGGTATCTGAGAAAAGACGAGCACGGAGAGGTGGTTGAGGCTCCGGCTGACATGTTCCGCCGGGTGGCGCGCCATGTTTCTGCGGCCGAGAAGGTATATGACTGGAACACCAGGCCTTCCCGGTACGAGGAACACTTCTTCGGGATCATGAGCTCTCTTGAGTTTCTGCCGAACTCCCCTACCCTCATGAATGCCGGCAGAGATCTGGGCCAGCTTTCCGCATGTTTCGTACTCCCCCTGGAAGACAACTTGGCCTCTATCTTCGAGACCCTCAAGGAAACAGCCATGATCCACCAGAGCGGCGGCGGGACCGGGTTTTCCTTCAGCCGCCTGCGGCCGAAAAACGACATCGTGGCCACTACCAGCGGGGTGGCGAGCGGCCCGGTCTCTTTCATGGAAATTTTCAACGCTGCAACCGAGATCATCAAGCAGGGAGGAACGAGGCGCGGGGCGAATATGGGGGTGCTGAGGGTGGACCATCCCGACATCAGGGAGTTCATCGAGGTCAAGCGTGACCCGGAAAAGCTTCAGAGCTTCAATCTCTCGGTGGGGATCACGGACGACTTCATGCATGCTGTGAAGGCTGACTGCGACATCGAGCTCGTCAACCCCCGGACCAAGACTACTCAAGGCCGGATGAATGCGCGCGAGCTCTTCGACCTGATGGCGGGGTGCGCATGGAAGAGCGGAGAGCCGGGGATGCTCTTCCTCGACCGCATCAACCGGGACAACCCGACACCTTCGCTGGGCCCTATCGAGGCAACGAACCCCTGCGGCGAGCAGCCGCTTCTGCCCTATGAGTCGTGTAACCTCGGATCGGTCAACCTGGCAAAGATGGTCCGTCGGGGCGCACGAGGGACTGAGATCGACTGGGAAAAGCTCGGTGAGACCGTGAGGCTCGGGGTGAGGTTTCTCGACGATGTGATCGATGTGAATCACTTCCCCATTCCAGAGATCGAGAAAATCACCCGTGCCAACCGGAAGATCGGCCTGGGAGTTATGGGATTTGCGCACTTCCTCATTCTGATGGGACTGCCCTACGGATCGGACGGGAGCGTCAGAATCGCCGAAGAGGTCATGGCCTATGTTGCGCAGCAGGCCCGGGAGGCCTCCCGCGAGCTTGCGGTGCAGCGCGGCCCGTTCCCCAACTTCAGCAGGAGCATCTATGCCCGGCGAAACGAGCCTCCTCTGAGGAACGCCCTGGTCACCACCATCGCGCCTACCGGGAGCCTGAGCATCATTGCCGGCTGCTCTTCGGGAATCGAACCCGTCTTCGGAATCAGCACCACACGCAGGGTAGCCGGCGGCATCGAGCTCACCGAGGTCGATCCAGTCTTCCGGCGGTTTGCCGAGGAACATGTCGTGGAGCTCCCGGAGAGCATGTCAGCGGGATCTTCCCGGGGCACGTCTCCCGGTATGTCCCTCCATGCCCAAGAAATGCGCGATCTCTTCGTCACAGCGCTGGATATCCTGCCCTCGCAGCACATCCGGATGCAGGCGGCCTTTCAGCGCCATACAGACAGCGCTGTATCAAAAACCATCAATTTTCCTTCAAATATCACCATCCAGGGCATGAAGGAAGCCTTCCAGCTCGCCCATGACCTCGGCTGCAAAGGCATCACCATCTACCGCGACCAGAGCAGACCAGGCCAGGTCATCACCTGCAGCGCCTGCAAGATCTGCTGATTCTTAAAAAAGAGGGATGCTCGTATCGAAAACACCTGCAGTCAGCACGCGCATACCTGCATCCAGGATGCCGGGCTCTGCAGGAGCACCGTACCCGGTGAGCGCCAGGGGCCCGTCCGGCAGGACAACCCCGGACGGGACCGCGACCTCTTCGCAGGAGGGATCGCAATCATCGTCTGCCGGCAGCAGGGAAATCTCGGTGATAGTGACCCAGATATGATCGTATTCATGAAAAGGAGCATCCGTGATCAGAACGCCGACCCTGCCGAAAGCCCCCTCGGGCTGGACCCCGCCCCCCGAAGAACCTCCGCTGCAGGCCCACAGAATGACGAGCGCGAGCAGACACGCCGCAGGCAAGTCCACATGCCATACATACTTGCACAAACGCCCCATGACCTCTTCCAAAACGCACGCCGTATAACACCAGAAAAAACCAGTGCCGGGATATTCTTTTTTAGAGCATCGCGGAAATCATGCGCCGCGATAAAGGGGGCAGCCAAGATCAGGGCCTGTCAGACCCACTGGAGGGACGTCGCCTTGAAAACCGCCCACACCTCTTTGCCGGGCACGAGCTGAAGTTTTACGGCGGAGTTCCTGGTTACCCGGACATTGAGGTGAATCTGCGCCACCACCACCTCCACGAGGATGTTCTCGGTCGACATCTCGTCACTCATATTGAGGATCCTTCCTTTCAGGACGTTCAACGCGGACTCATTCTGGGGCGGCTCCAACGCAATGGTGATGGTGGAAGGGTCCAGGATCGCGCTGGATTCCAGGCTGGTTCCTCGAGCGCTCAGGATGGCCTGCCCGTCGGAGAGGCGTTTTTCGAAGAGTCTTTCCCGGGTTTCCTCCCAAGGACCGTGAATCACGTTGCCGGCCACATACTCTACAAGCCGGCCCTCCTCCATCCTCACGAGCGAGTCGACCACGGTGTTGAGCCAGAGATAGTCATGGCTCACCACGATGAGCGAGGTATTGAATATCCGGCGGCTTCTTTCGATTGCTTCCTTGATGAGGTAGGAACTCTGGCGGTCCACGCTCGCCGTGGGCTCGTCCAAGACCATGACCTTGGGCCTGAGCACCAGCCTGGAGGCAAGGGCCACCCGCTGAGCCTCGCCCCCGGAGAGCTGGTGCCACATCCGCCGGGCAAACTTGTCCGGCGCGAGACCAACCCAGGTCAAGGCCTCACGGACACGCTCGCTTGCATCCCGCATTTCTCCCCTGAGCCTCAGCCCGTAGACCACATTCTCGAAAACCGTGCGCTTGAGAAGATATGATATCTGGAGCAGCATGGTCACGCTTCTCCTGGCCTCGAGGCTTTCCGGTCCGGTCGGCACCCCTTCGAAAAAGATGGTTCCGGCATCGGGGGCATCGATGAATGCCAGCAGGTTGAGCAGGGTGCTCTTTCCGCCGCCGTTCGGGCCCACAATCCCGAGCGACTCGCCATGCTGGATGACGAGCTTCGGGACATCCAGGTCAAAGTGTTTTCCATACGAGTATCTCAGGCCCTCGACCCGGTAGAGAGGCTCGCTCATCTGGTCCTCCTTCTGAGAAGCACGAGCGCGCCGTTGAGAAGAAACACGAGGAGGAGGAGGACCACTCCCAGCGCAATGCCCATGGAGAACTGCCCCTTGCCGGTCTCAAGGGTGATGGCCGTGGTCATGGTCCTGGTGTGCCACTTGATGTTGCCGCCGATAATCATGGCGATCCCCACCTCGGATATGGCCCTGCCGTACGCCGTGATCCCGGCGATGAGCACGGCGAACCTCGCCTCGTGCAGGGAGGTCAGGGCGAGCTGCACCCTGCCGGCTCCCAGGGATCTCAGGGTGGGCCGGAGCCTGCGGTCAAGCCCTTCGATGGCCGTGGCAGTGAGCGAGATCACGATAGGGAGGATCAGAAATACCTCTGCAATGGCAATGCCCGGAACAGTGTACAGGAGGTTTGTCCACCCCAGGGGCCCCCTTTGTGAGATGAAGGCATAGACCAGCAGCCCCACCACCACAGTGGGAAGGGCCAGGAGGGTGTCCACGACCATCCGCAACTGCCTCTTGCCCGGAAAATGGAAATACCCGAGCAGAAAGCCCAGAGGGACACCGATGATCACGCTCCCGGTGATGGACAGGAAGGTTACCTTGATCGTGGTGATAATGGCCGAATATGTCTCAGCGTCGAGGGTGAAAAGGAGAATCGCGGCCTGCTGCAGTCCCTGCCATATATAATCCATGGTTTCTTAAGCCGCTACTCTCCTGCGTTGGGATAGAAAAGCTGTTTGTTCAGGAGCTTGAACTCGGCGATAAGCTTCTGCGTCTTGTCGGAGGCCATCCACTGGGCAAACTCCCTGGCGAGATCGTATTTTGCGTTCGGGCATCTTTCAGGGTTGACCGGGATCACGCTGTACTGATTTCTCAGCTCTTTCTCGCCCTCGACCAGGATCACCAGCGGCGGGTTGCCTTTAAAATTGTTCTCATACTTGATGAACGTGCCGCGGTCGGCCAAGGTGTAGGCGTTCTGCTCGGCAGCGATGTTGATGGTGTTGAGCATGCCCTGGCCCGTCGCCAGATACCATGACTCCCGGTCGGGAGTCTTAATCCCGGCCTGTTTCCAGAGATCCAACTCGGCCTTGTGGGTTCCTGAATTGTCGCCCCGGCTTGCGAAACGGGCCTTCTGCTTCTCGATGGCCTGGAGCGCTTCCTTCACGCTCTTGCCCTTGACCTTGGCAGGATCGTCCTTGGGCCCCAGGATCACGAAGTCATTGTACATGATCTGGGTGCGCTCCGTGCCATAGCCCTTTTCGACATACGCCTTCTCCGCATCCGGTGCATGGACCAGAAGCACGCTCACGTCACAGTTTTCTCCCAGGGCCAGCGCCGCACCAGTCCCGACCGCGACCCACAGGAGCTCGATGCCGGTGTCCTTCTTGAACTCGGGCGCGAGATACTCGAGCAGACCGGTGTTGTCGGTGCTCGTGGTGGTTGCCATGAGCAGGGTCCCCTTGTCCTGGGCATGGGAAACCCCTGCTCCGGCAACCAGAACAGCTGCAATACCCAGTGCCAGTAAACCGGAAAACACCCTTTTCTTCATATCTTTTCCTCCAATTTTCCGCAGTCGATCCTGATTCTCTCAAGGCATGGTTTCCAGAGGGATCAATAGCGGTACTATTATAGTAATATTATGAATAAGTAAGCTTATAAAGCCCTGTATCAAAAAACATCCATGTAAGGCAATGAATTTCTTCTTCCTTCAACGGGCCTCATCCTACGCCGCTGAGGCAGAAGTCCGAAAAGGTCATATCGAGATAGCGCACCTGATCTTTATGGCGGAAAAAGCGCTTGTAGCGCTGCTCTTCCAGGACCTTGCTCGCCTGTCCCTTTCCCTCGTAACTGTTGAGCACCAGGATATCGGGCCTGGAGTCATAATTCAGCTCCAGGCGCTTGAGCAGGTATCTGACGAGCAGGTCTGCATCGGGAAACGAATACCCGCAGAAAATGATCCTCCGGGCGTTGCGGAGAATTTCGGACGAGGCGTGCATGATCTGGTTCAGAAAATAGTTCTTCATTCCCTTGAGAAAGGTGGGCGGGGTGATGATGGGGACCATGGGCATGCCGCACTGCGCGCACGGGATCGCGTGTTCCACGAGCCGGGTCACCTCGCGTTCGCGGGGGGTGAGTGTGAGGGAAATGCATGTGGGGCAGTAGAGCCAGTTGAGCGAGCCGTGGATCTTGAGGAGAAACACTGAGCGTTCTTTTCTGGGAATTCGCCAGTCGCACTCCCGGTGATAGTTGGTGAACTCCACGCCATAGTCGATGTCGATATCCGGATGCAGCTCGGTCAGCGCGTTGTCGATGAGAATATCGTAATTCAGCGATATGAATGCCGTACAAAGCATTCTCCCTTCTCTTTCCAGCCTGTTCACCAGCTCCCGGTGGTAGCCCCTGGGATTCTGGAGCGTGCGGTTGAGCACCAGGGCGATGAGGAAGATCAGGTCCTCCCGGACGGTCTGAACGTCCGGGGCGCCCGTTGCGATCGAGTATCCCCGGAAACTCTCGCCGCGGTCCATGGCGATTTCCAGGATGCCCAGGGTCTCTTCGAACGAGGGGAACATGGTATCGGATGAGGCGTCCCTGACATCGAGGCCGAAAAAATCCCGGAAAAACCTCGCGAGCCTGCCGATGCTGTCGGGATGACTGCTGTGTTTACGGTCGGCTCGGAAAAACTCGCAGAAGAGGTCCTTCTGCACCGGGGCGCCTTCAGATGCCGAAGCCCCTGCACCGAGAAAAATCACATCCTCTACCGCTGCCATGATCCCTCCTTCGAGTCGGACCCTCCCTACCCGGATTTTACCCTTTGAGATCCCTGCCCGCCGCTCTCCTGCCGACAGGCGGAACACCTCTCCCAAGGCCGCGTGCCCGTCCCTATCCTTGCACACTCAGGCCGGCTCCGAAAGAGCTTTTTCGCCCTGTCAAACATGCCGGGCCGGCGCATCCATGGGTTGCCGGCATGCACAACACACCCATGGCGCTCTGCCCGAAGGTTACATCTTTTTCTCATTTCCCTTATCTATATGTATGCAGACATTGTTCAACAGGGAGCACAAAAACCTATGGCCGAAACGAAAAATTCCGGGAAGCGCAACCACCTCAGCCTGCTCTCCGATATGAATGAGCTGACCGGCCTGCTGGTGAGCACGCTCACGGTCGAAGATTTCCTGAGACGCTCGTCGGAGATGGTTGCCCGCCACCTGGGCGCCCGTATGTGCTCCATCTACCTCTACGACGAACCCTCCGGCGAGCTGTACCTCGCAGCAAGCACTGGAGCCCAAACCCCACTCAGAACCCGTATCGGGGCGGGGGAAGGCCTGGTGGGGCATTGCGTGAGCCGGCTCAAGCCCGTGTGCGAGGGCATTGCCGGCAGGAGTCCCTCGCTCGTGCATTTCGAGCCGGACCGTCAAGACGTGTACCAGTCTTCCCTGGTGGCGCCAATCCATCGGGGACCGGTGCGAATCGGGGCCTTGGAGGTCCGGCATGAGAAGCGCGAGGCCTTTGACGAGTCCGACATCATGGCCCTGCTTGCCGCTTCTTCGCAGCTGGGTACGGCAATCGAGAGCGCCCGGATGATCATGGAGATGCACCGGGTCGAAGGAGCCTTGCCCGTGCAGTCGGATATTCCGCCGGACACGGTGTTCAGGGCCGTGATAGCGTCTGAGGGCTATGCCTATGCGCCTGTCTCCGTCTACCGGAAAGGAGGCGCTCAACAACTGCTGGAGCCACTGCCCGGGGACGCAGCGCAGACGCTTGAGGATTTCCGCATGGCGCTCGATGCCACCTCGGAGCAGCTTCAATCCCTGCAGTCGGGCTTTGCCAGGCGGCTTCCCGAAAGCGCCTCGCTGATCTTCACCACCCACTTCATGATGCTCAAGGACGAGAGCTTCACGGGCAGGATGATCCGGATGATCGATGAGGGCGCGCCTCCGGCTCAGGCCCTCGCGCAGGTCGCATCCCACTATACGGCCCTGCTCCTGTCCAGCCCTCACGAGTATATGCGCGAAAAGGTCAACGACATCGAAGACCTGGTTTTGAGGATCATGCGCAACCTGAGAAAGGCGGGTCATCACGATGCCTCATCCGGCGCGAGGCGCATCGTGGTTGCGGGCCGGCTCTATCCTTCCGACATTCTCAGGCTCGCGGCCAACGATGTTCAAGGCATCATCCTGGCAGGAGGCGGCACTACGGCTCACGTGTCTATTCTCTCGCGCTCCCTGAAGATCCCCCTGCTCATGTCGGAGCAAGAAGAGCTCCTTCTCCTGAGCGAGGATACGCAGGTGCTCATGGATGCCTATACGGGAGACATCTATATAAATCCTTCCCAGAAGATCGTCAGACGGTTTTGCGAGCGCGAAAAGGCCCGTCATATGGCCACCCGGAAATCCGCGGGAGGCCGCGCGCAGACCGTGACAAAGGACGGTGAGCGGGTCAGACTCCTGGCAAATATAAACCTGCTCAGCGAGGTCTCTCTTGCCCGGGACCTCAAGGCGGAAGGGGTCGGGCTTTACCGGACCTAGTTCCCTTTTCTCCTCCGGTCGTCCTTGCCTTCTGAGACCGAACAATACCTGATCTACAAGCGGCTGTTCGACGAGATGAAGGGCCGGCCGGTCATCATCCGCACCCTCGACGTGGGCGGCGAGAAGGTGCTCCCCTATCTGGACTCCCCTCCCGAGACCAATCCGGAGCTGGGCCTGAGATCCATCCGCTTTCTGCTCAGCCGCAGGGACATCTTTGCGGCCCAGATCAGGGCCATCCTCAGGGCCGCAGCCGGGGCCCGTGACGTGCATATCATGTTCCCCATGATCTCTTCGCTCGATGAGCTCCTGGAGGCCAGGCGGTTCGTCCTCTCCTCTTTTGAAGAGCTCTCCAACGAGCAGGTATCCGTTTGCGAGAGGCTGTCCATCGGCATGATGGTCGAGCTGCCCTCTGTGGTCGAGATTATGGAAGAGCTGGCTGACACAGCGGATTTCTTCTCCATCGGCACCAATGACTTCGTGCAGTACACACTGGCTGTGGACCGGGCCAACCAGCGGGTTTCCGGATACTATGCCGCGCATCATCCCTCGGTGCTCAGGGGGCTGAAGCGTATCGTGGAGGCCGCACTGAAAAAGAAAAAGGAGATATCGATCTGTGGCGAGATGGCCCACGAGACGATTCACCTGCCCTTTCTCCTCGGCATCGGGATCCGCCGGTTCAGCGTGGACCCGCAGTTTCTGCCTCAGCTCCAGGAGAGCATCTCCCGCATCAGCCTCAGCGACGCCCGGGAATATGCGGATGCGCTCCTGTCGCGCCCCAGACTCAAGGACGTTCAGGAGATCATGGAGGACAGGAAGTGGGCCAGGCGGTTCGGCATGCAGGGACCAGCCACTACCGCGAGTAGAACTCCACGATGAGCTGCTCGTTGATGTCCTGGTCGATCTCGCTCCGGTCAGGCTCTCTCACCACTTCGCCGCCATTGTCGCTTCGCCTGAGCCATGCGGGCACGGCCGGAGGGTTCTGCGACAGGGCCTGGACATCGGGCATCTTCTGTATGTCCTGGTCCATGGTTATCACGAATCCCGGCTCCACCAGTGCGGAGGGGATGTCCAGATGGTCCCCGTTCACCAGCACGTGCCCGTGCGATACGAACTGCCTGGACTGGAGCCGGGTCCGGGCAAAACCCAGACGGTAGACCACATTGTCGAGCCGTTTCTCCAAAAGCTTCAGGAATGCGACACCGGTATCACCGGATGCGCTCTTGGCCTTTTCAAAAAACTTGAGAAACTGCTTTTCCTGCAGTCCGTACATGCGCTTGACTTTCTGCTTTTCCCTCAGGTGCAGGCTGTATTCGCTCTCCCGCCTCCGGATTTTTCTGCCGTGCATGCCAGGCGGCTGCTGCAGACGCCTCTGGAGACTCTCTCCGCCTGTCCCGTACAGATCCACCCCTTCCCTTCTGGATTTTTTGTGTTTCGGTCCGCGGTCACGTGCCATGGTTCGTCCCCTTTTAAGAAAGAAAATATGGTCCATGAGTCAGCGATCAAATACTACTCCCTTTCATGGCATATGCAGCGGGCATCTTCCGGGCTGACAGGGCCCTGGAATATGCTCGGTGGCGCGAATCCTTCAAGACATGATGCCTTTGATCCGGTGCATCTATTAAAAAACCGGACACAGAGCGAGGATCAGGAACCCGGTGCTTCCCGCTCGCGGCCCATTCCCACGCTCGGGAGCAACACGGAAAATATTGAACCCTTTCCCGGCCTGCTCCGGACCGTGACAGCTCCCTGAAGGTCCTTGACGATCCCGTGCACCACGGCGAGTCCCATGCCGGTGCCCTCCCCGGGCTTCTTGGTGGTGAAGAACGGCTCGAAGATCCGCCCAACAGTCTGCTCGTCCATGCCCTCTCCTGTATCGCTGACCATGATGCATACATACGATCCCGCGCTGAGATCTGGAGACAGCCCGGATGCCTCTTCTTCGCTCAGATCTTCCTCGGTCAGCCTCACCTCAAACTGCCCGCCCTTTTCCCTCATCGCATGGCCCGCATTAGTGCCCAGGTTGATCATCACCTGCTTGATCCGGATGGGGTCGGCAAGCACCACCGCATCCTTTGCCTTGAGCTGCTGGCGGATATCGATGGTTGAGGGGAGCGCAGACCGCAGGAAGGCCACTGCCTCGCCGATCACCGGTTCGATGGCCACCGGCCTCTTTTCCCGGGACTCCTGCCGGCTGAAGGTCAAGATCTGTCTCACCAGATCGGCGCCTATCCTGGCGGCCTGCATGATCTCCTCGAGCAGCCTGTGGACAGGATGATCTTCTTCGATGTCCAGAAGGGCCTGTTCGGTGTTGATCACGATGGGAGCCAGAATGTTCTTCAGGTCGTGGGCCACACCACTCGCCAGTGTACCGATGGCCTCGAGCTTCTGGTTCTGCGAGAGCTGGTCCTGCATTCTCACCTCGCCGGTGATGTCCCGGACCACCTCGATGAAATTCGTGATTCTTCCTTCCTGGTCGTATACCGGGGTGACGGTCAGACTGATGTCGACAGCCTCTCCGGTGGTCATTCTCATCCTTTTCTGCCTGCCGCTCCATTTCCTGCCGTGCTCAACGACATACTCGATGACCTCGTCGATATCCTTCTGATCAAGATATGTCTCGAACTCAGCGAGCTTTCGGCCTGTGAGTTCGTCGCGCCGGTGACCACTCATATCCTCGTAGGCCGGATTGACATATTCCACCCTGCCTTCGGGGTCGAGAACGGCTATGCCCTCGCCTGCGTTCTCGACTGCCTCTGCAAGCATCCTCAAGTTCCGCTCCATTTTCCTGCGCTCGCTCAGATCCATGCCGATGCCGATCAGGGAGCCATCGGAGAGCCGGGCGTTGAACCAGGAGGCATGCATCGTGCTTCCGGAGCGGGTTTCCATCTCGATGTCTCGCCAGGAAGGGCCTGCCTCCCGCATGTATTCCCATACCTGCCTGCGGTAGCCGGAATCAGGATATACCACGGCCATAAGATCCATGCCCTGTATCTCTTCCCGGGACCAGCCCAGAACCTTCTCGGTTTCTCTGTTGACGAAAATCATCCGTCCGGATGGATCATAGAGAGCCAGCATCACGGGAATATTGTCGATGACGGCCTGCAGGATCTCCCGCTGCCTCTGAAGCTTGTCCACGGTCTGAGCCAGCACCTCGGTCCTTTCTCTCACCTTGAGTTCGAGCCTCTCGTTGGCCTTTTCCAGGGCCTCCTGGATCTGCTTGACATGGGTGATGTCGCTGAAGATGGTGAAGAATCCTTTTGGTTTCTCCTGCCCGGGTCTGATACGGGGCAGGCTCTCTATCGATATCCACCGGCTTTCTCCCCCCTTTTGCCTCTCGATTCGTATGATGGATCGGGGGGCGGCCTCGCCGGTCCGTGCGAGCCTCATGGAGGGGAGCTCTTCTCCCCTGATCGGGGTGCCGTCTTCCCGGTATGCCGTCCGGGAGAACATGTTCAGCATCTCCTCTATGGTCAGTCCCTTCAGACGCTCGAAATCAAGGCTCATGATCTGTCGCGCCGCAGGATTGGATGAGACGAGCCTGCCCTTTTCGTCGTACTCCACCACCCCCTGCGCCATGCTCTCATACAGGGTCCGATACCGCTCCTCAGATATGCGCAGCTCGTCCTCGGTCTTCTTGCGCGCGGTAACGTCGTGGATAATAGAGTACAGGAGTTCCTCTCCAGACACATCGATGGGCCCGCTGTAGACCTCGACATCCCTGACCTCACCGCTGGCCAGCCGGTGCCTGAAGGCGAACATCCTCTGCCGCTGGGACCTTGCTCGATTCATCTCTCTGAACACTTCCTCTCTGGTGAGGGTGTTGATCTCGGTGATATTCATGGAAGTGAGCTGTTCCCTGGTATACCCATAGAATGCGGCGGCAGCCGGGTTTGCGTCCACGATATGCCCGGTGCCGGGCCTGATGAGCAATATGACGGCATGGTTGTTCTCAAACAGGCTGTGATAGCGGCTCTGGCTCTCCCGCAGGCTTGCCTCGACCTGCCTGTGTGCCGTGATGTCCTGGATGACCAGGGTAAACCCCTGCTCCGATGATGTGCAGCTGCAGTGGAGCCACCGGGGCATGGGACGTGGAAAGAATATCTCGAAGCCGGACTGAGCGCTCAGCCCGACACACTGTTCCAGGCCGTGGAAAAGCGCGGGATAAACCTGCTTCGGGAAAACCTCCAGCAGGCTGTGCCCCTGGAGATTCTCCTGTTTTTGTCCCAGCATGTCCATTGCCCGGGAGTTGACGAATGCTATGCGGAAATCCCTATCCAGATGCACGATACCGATATCCGCATGCTCCAAGATCTCCCGCAGGTCAGGAACGGGATCCCGATCTTTTCCGCGGCCTGTACGGGAGCGACTGTCTCCCCCGGTTATGGGGCCGGCCTTCCTGTTCGACTTTTTCATGGGTTCTTTCGCCATGAACTCAAGCGCTCTGTCCAAGGCCGCATGGGTCTGTTTTCCATAACTCCGATGACGCCTCTATCCTTATGATGATAGGCGCCGGGCAGAGGTTTCCAAAACCAGAGCCGGAGGCCTCCTCGTCCCATAAGGAAGCCCTGATGCGCATATGCACTGGCAATCAGTCTTGATTTATTCCGGCAGGGGCCAATATATTACTATAGATGCGAGTTCACCGGCGCCGTGCCCATCGGTTGTGCGTGCCGGCGAACAGGCATTCACAGGCGGAAGCATTTCACCCCCGGCGAATGGCCTTTTGCCTGACTGTTAGGGTGCTCTTTGCGTGCTCGATAAAAACAGGAGAATGCAATGGGAAGATTGGTCACCGCTGATATCGACCTTGATTTTCACACCGAAGATATCGCGCTGCTCAGGGAACTGGCGCACGAGTATCACCCCCGGGGAATGATGCTCGTGGAGAAGATGCAGGTTTCCGATGAGAGAGAACATTTTCTGCTGACTATCCAGGTGCCCAGGGCACTCGTAGAATGGGTGAAGGAAATGAACCGCAAGTATCAGGACAAGGCCTTTGTCACATCGCTCATCCGGAAGGTGCTGGAAGAGCTGGATTTCTTTGATGACGGGCCGGGCGACAATCACGGGCACCTTTACCGGAGCATCCACTAGTTCCTCCCCTTAGGGGCTATGCCCCCAAGGGAAGGGATAACGCTCTTAAAACCTACTCGTTCTTTTTTCCCGTTGACAACCGCATACGCCCTCCGTATCTTTCACATAACCAGAAGACGTGTATCCCATGGATTTATGTTTCATCCTTTTTTTTCCGATGGTGTGAATGTATTTGCCGTTGCCGGAGGTCATTTCTCGTAAGGGCTATTTTACACACGTGAAATACCATCGGAACTGCAGGAGATGAAGGGTCGAGCGGAACAAAGAAGAGCAACAGAAACATCCTGGGTCAAGAGTATGGCCTCAATTCTCCATGCCATTGATGCAGTGGAGGATACGGATATGAGAATGTTTTTCCTGAGTGGGCGCCTGAAAAGGATTCATAGGAAAACAACAGGACGTAGGGCCCCGGCGGATCCGAGAAAACCATGAAATACACGTCTGAAGAACTGAACGCCCTCTACAGCAGCGCTTCCATAGGCGTATGCATGCTGGACGCCGGCATGCGCGTTGTCCGGATCAACGATTATCTCGCTCGAATTCACGGCACGCCCGCTGCAAACCATACGGGCAGGACCCTGCACGAGGTCGCCCCCCATGTTGCAGCCCGCGCAGAGGCGATTGTCCGCGCGGCCATTGATACGGGCAGACCGGCGCAGGGGATCTGGTTCTCGGGCTCTGCATTGTCTGATCCCGAGATCGCCGTCCGGCTGGACGGCAGGTGTGTTCCCTTGAAAGACGACCATGGCCGCGTGACAGCGGTGAGCGCGCTGGTGCTTGAGGCCGCAGCGCGGCGGTTATCCCGTCGCGCCATTGAAGATGCCGGGCCCTGCCGCCCGGGCACCCTGGAAAACCAGGACCATGTGCCGATTCAGGCCCTGCAGGATTCCATGGCATATCCGGGCCTCCTGAGCAAGATCCTTGACAATATCCCGGTGATGATCCTGCTCTTTGACTCCAGGGGGATGATAGAGTATGTAAGCCCCTCGTCCCAGGAGCTGAGCGGATACCGGCGTGAAGAGCTGTTAGGGCGGACGGCGCGGGTCTTTGGAGATGATGTCTATGAGAGCTACCAACATATCTTTGCCTGGGTGCGCATGAAGAAAAAGGCATGGTCCGGCCGGAGAACGGCACGCCGGAAAACCGGTGAAAAGGTCCATGTCGGCGTGAGCGTCTCTCCGGTATTCGATGAAGGGGGCGCGATTACCGATTATGTCACGGTACTCAAGGACATCACCCGGGAAACAAAGCTCCATCAGCAGCTCATCCAGACCCAGAAGCTGGAGGCCATCGGAACACTGGCAGGGGGCATCGCCCACGACCTCAAGAACATCTTCACACCCATCCTCATCAACACCGAGCTCCTTCTCCAGGACACCGGGCCCGAGAGCGCCGCAATCCCCCTTCTGAAAGATATCTACGAGGCGGTGAAGCACGGTGACGAGCTGGTGAACCAGATCATCACCTTCAGCAGGCGCGACCTGCAGATGAAGAAACCGGTGGCCATTGCCGCAGTGGTCAGGGACGCACTGAGCTTTTTGAGAGCAGCTCTTCCCTCAACCATCGAGATAATCTGCCGGATCGTGGACAAAAGCTCTGTGATCGTGGCGGATTCTTCACAGATCAAGCAGGTGATCATGAATCTAGGCACCAATGCCGCATACGCTATGAGAGGAGAGGGTGGAACCCTTGAGCTGACGCTCACCAGGGTGTTCCTGGACGAGTCATCGGTGGCGAGGATTGCACCTGGTCTCGCCGCCGGCCTCTATGCAGAGATCACGGTCCGTGATACTGGCGAGGGAATGGACGAAGAGACCCTCAAGCGAATCTTCGACCCCTTCTTCACCACCAAGGGCAAGAGCGAGAGCACGGGCATGGGGCTGTCCGTGGTCCATGGCATTGTCCAGGATCACAAGGGGGTCATCTCGGCCGACAGCACGCCGGGCAAGGGATCGATCTTCACCATACTCCTGCCCCTTGCGCCCGAGGGCGGCTAGACCGCCAAAGGTGCCCGAATCTTGAATTCTTACCCGATGATTGTCAGGATCTTGGGCTCGCTTCTGGGCGGCCGTTGGGGGATCTCGCGCGGATAGCCCAGGATGATGGTTGCAACGATCTGCTGATCTTCGGATATGTGGAGTTCTGCGAGAATTTCCGGGTCCTGGATGGACGAGCCCAGGTCCACCCAGCAGGTCCCCAGCCCCCGGTCTGCAGCGGAAAGCATGAGATACGACGCTGCGAGGCTGCAGTCCTTCACTGCCGAATGCAGATCCCTGGGGCCCGTGATGTACATCAGGCAGGGTGCATTGTAGAACACGTTGAAATTCTCGTCCTTCAGAACCGGACGATACAATCGCAACATCGGCGACTTAAGGGTCTTCATGTCGTTCAGGAGGTTCTTCTTGCTCTCATCGGAGAGCCTGCGCATCATATCCCGGTCCGCGACCACGACAAACCCGCATGGCTGGCGGTTGCTCGCGCTGGGCGCCTCGCAGGCATCCGCGATGAGCTCTCTGACCAGGAACACGGGCACCTCCCTGTCCTCGTAGTCACGTACCGAGCGCCGCAGCCTCATCAGGTCCCTGAAATCCGTCATGGGGTTCCCACCTCCCTTAAAGGTATTCTCCTCGTTCTTCTCATCCCGGCCTTCCCTCTCCTGGAAACAGCCCGACCACACTCGAATCACATGCCATGTTCCCGGATAAGAACAGGTGAGCTTGCCGGATCCGACCTCAGATCCACTTTTTCTTTTCCAGCAGCTTCATGAAGTTGCGCTTTCTGCTATGCTCGGCTCCGAGTTGTTTGAGATAGGGGGTGAAATCCTTTTCCCGGTCCAGCATGGTCATGAGGTCCCTGATCCTGACCAGCAGCCTGACGGCCTCCTGGTAGGCGTCGTTGTTCTTCCGGTTGATGACGGCCCCGATCTGCTGCTGGTACACCTGCAACGACTCCTCGGGGTGGCTCTTCTCCCGCCTGAGCGCGAGCTGCATCCACAGTGCATCCGAGCACCCGCCGGACCTGGCCTCTTCCCATGCGGAATCGACATCGTTATCTTCCAGATGGATCTGCACGAGAAGCGAGTGATCGATACGATTATAGAGTCGCATGGGCCCCTTGCTCCTGTTCTGGGTTATTTTCTTGTGCTCGAGGCGTTCACGGATCAGGGCAATGGCCTTGCCCCTCCATTCAGGCCAGACCCTGGAGCCCCTGGCATGTTTTTTCAGGCTGAGATAGCGCGACAGGCCCGGGCTTAAGGTAAAGGACAACCAGATGAGGCCCAGCGCCTTTTCGTGAAACCCCTGCCGGTGGTAGGCGTCAGCCAGAAAGTCGACGAGCTGAACGTCCGGGTTCTTTTCAAAGGCCCGGACCCCCCGCTCGGCCCATGCCAGGGCCTCGTCGTCCCTGCCCGCCTCCTGATAGAGCTGAGCGATCTCCAAAAAACAGACCGGCCGGGTGAGGTCGCTCTTCTTGATCTCCGCGAGGAAGTCAATGTTTCCTTCCCGGCGGGCGAGCGTCTCCATAATGCTGCGGAGACGATACCGGTAGGAGTCGAACTGGGTCTTTTCCCCGGGCCCCAGCGGTTTGACTCCGGTCCATGCCTTTTCCGCGAGCCTGCGGTACTCGGCGAGCCCTTCATTCCCCAAGACATCGGCATAGGTATCGGCGGCCCCGGAAAAGATGTCGTGCTCCGAGCCCAGCTCCCACTCGAAGAGCCTCCGGGCCATGTCCTTGCGGTTGGGCCGCGCCTTTCTGCACGCGCGGTGGTGAATATCGATGAGCCCGGAGACAATGTCGTCCATGTAGCCGCCCGGGTCGCCCAGGGAGTGCATGGCCAGCTCCACATTCGTCAGCGCATGCTCCGCCAGGTCCATGACCTCTGCGACAGAGCCGTTTTCCAGCAGATTCTCCAGGATATCGAGCGCATTCTCCACCCTGCAGAAGTAATCGTAGCTGTCGTGATAGTCGATGAAATCATCCATGAATATCACGTTTGACAGGCATTTTTTCAGCCGGTCCACATCGATCGAGCCGTCATCGCCCAGGGAGGCATGCATTTCAAGCCAGTTCCAGAAATCATCGTCATCATCGGCGTGCTCCAGGACCAGATCCACCAGCACTGATTTTTTCTGCCGGGCCAGCCACTCGGGAACCGTCAGACGAACCGCACCCCGTTTCCCGGTGTGCTGCATGCTCTCCTTCTGCTGCTTATCGAGCCAATGGAGACCCGTGGCCACCAGATGCTTGCAGAACTTCCCATCCAGACCCGCAGGGCACGAGCACGAAAACTCGATCTCCATGCTGGTCTTGTCGATCTTGATCTGCGTGCGATACTTTTCAGCCCCCATCACCGAGGCGGTGATGCTCCCGCTCTTTTCCCTGAGCGAGCGTACCCGCGAGTCGTGAAAATATTCGCCCCCCAGCCGGTAGCTCTGAGAGCCGGCCAGCCTTCGCAAGGTGAATTCGGAAATATAAGCATTCAGATCGATCTTCATAAAACGACTTTTTACTTGAAATATTGTCTTTGTAAAGAAAATTCACCGATATGGGCAGCACCGGCATCCCAAACCCCTTTTGCCTCTCAGAGCGCCATCGGCCTCATCGTCCGGTACATTATCCGCATCATCTCCACCACCGGCGGCAGGGCTGGAACCGCTGCCTTTGCCGGATATGCCCCGCAGGCTCACCAAGGGCAGCTGCCCGATGACGAGAGGTACTGCAGGACAATCGCCCGAATGGAATCCAGACCGATCTCCTCCGGCCGGATCTCATGCCTGGGTACGAAGAGACAGGCATCGGCATCGTCGCCTGCCCGGACAGTGCCCAGATCGTCTACAGTGCACACAAAGGCAAGGTCCAGGGTGAAGTAGGTGATCCCTCTGTAGGGATAGGTGTTGGGGAACGAGCCGAAGTAGGAAAAGCCCGTGATCGTAAGATTCAGCTCCTCCCTGACCTCACGGATCAGGGCGTGCTCGGCTGTCTCGCCCACATCAACGAAACCGCCCGGGAGATCCAGCGTGCCGATCTTCGGCTCGCGCGCTCTGCGCGTCATGAGCAGGCGGCCTTGGTCGTCCTCGATCAAGGCCGCGACGGCCGCCGCCTGGTTGATGAAATACTGAAATCCGCATCTGCCGCACACGAACGGCCGGCCGTCACTGGTGCACAGGCCGTCCGAGCCGCACCTGGGACAGAACCCGAACACATGCCGCGGATGCGTGCTCCCTGTGCTCTCTTCCCTATGACGATGCTGATCCTCCACACTCGCTCCCTGCCTTGAGCACGTTCTTTTTTCCGCTGCAACCAAGTCTTGCCGTGCCGATCAATGGCATGAGTCCGGGGTAAACCCCGGGCGCTTTTCCTCGGCAAGTTTGGACGCGGATCAGATGCCACCCCTTTTTAGTGTGGCGTGATTTCGAGCAGCTCGATCTCGTACACGACTGTCTTGCCTGCAAGCGGGGCATTGGCGTCGACAACGATCGAACCGGGCAGCACATCGATCACTGTGGCGGATATCTCACGGCCTTGGCCATCGACCATCTCGAAGTCCATGCCCACCTGGGGCGCCACCCCTTGGGGGAGTTCGTTCTTGCCGATCCGGAAAACCAGGTCCCCGTCATATGCACCAAACCCCTTTTCCGGCTCGACCACCACAGTCTTTTTCTCTCCGGCAAACATGCCGACCACCGCGTCTTCGAAACCCGGCACCACCTCGTCCCGACCGATGGTAAAGACCAGGGGCGAGACGCCCACCGACGATTCGAAGACCGTGCCGTCTTCGGACCTCCCGGTATAGTTCACCTTGACCGTGTCTCCTCTTTTTGCAGTCTGCACGAACAGGACCTGCTCCTTTCATCGGCTTTATAAGATATATGGCAATCTCCCTGCCGAGAGTCAAAGCCAATCTCAGTCCCTGGCCAGCGGGTCTTTTTCCCTGTCCCGGCTTATGTCTTGTATCCTGAGTCTTCTTGACAATATCATGGATTATCTGTAATGAGGGAATAGTATTTTGTTATTTTATTGAATTCCATCGCATATTGAAGATTTGTCCTGCAACGTTGTGTGCGATGAGATCAAAAAGGAGCGTGTCATGAAAAAAACAATCGTTCTGTCTATTGTTGCGCTTTGTGTGCTGATGGGTCCGGTTTGCTTCGCCTTCCATGTCGAAGTCCTCCAGGTAGGCGACATCACGGTGTTTCAACTGTGCTACAAAGGATTCATCGAGGAACTGGCAAAAAACGACATCGTCGAGGGCAAAAACCTCACCATCAACCGGCACATCATCGAGGCACAAGCCGATGCGGGGTTGTGGAAAAAGGTCGGGATCCTGATGAGGATCAGGAGAGCTGCCTCGGATATCATCCAGGCAAAGCCCGATCTCGTGCTCACCATCGGGACACCGGCCACGAAATACGGCAAGGACAAAATGATCGGCAACGGCATCCCCGTGGTCTTCACCGGGGTGGCCGATCCCCTCGTGGTGGGATGCCCATCGCTGGACCGGCCGGGAAACGGCATCACTGGCTCCACGCTCTACATCGACCCGCACAACGTGATCCAGATAGCACAGCAGGCCCTACCGAACATGAAGAAAATGGGCATGATCCACAGCGACGATGACAACGCCATCGCCTATGCGCAGGAGGCCAAGGAAAAGGCTGCGAAGCTCAATGTTGAATTGATCACCAAAGAGGTGGAAAAATCCGCCGATATCCACACGTTTGCGGAAGAAATGATCGCCCAGGGAGTCGATGCGTTCGGGATCCCCATCGACTCATACTACGATCTCTCCAACGGAAAGGCCACCCGCGACCTGGTGGCTGTCTCGCACGAGACCAGAATACCGATCATCGCCTTTGTGACTCACACCACACTGAAGGGAACCCTGCTGTACGTGGGGTGCAACTTCACGACCGTGGGCGGCCTCGCGGGCAAGAACGCGGTCGAGATCCTCTGCAATCACAAAAAGCCCGAAGAGCTCTCCGTGCTCAGACAAGAAGACATGACCATCCTCGTCGATCCCGAGGTCATCAAGTATCTGGGCGTGGAGATCCCGCTGGGCATACTCCAGCTTGCCGAATCCATCTGAAGCTCAGCCGGCGCGGTCCGGAATGAAGGCAAAAAAGGGCAGCCGACAACTATATCCGTTCCCTTATACGGTCCTTTACTTAATAGGTAAACATGCCCTTTTCGTAGATGGTCTTCTTCTCGCCTGCCTCCAGAAAGGCCACCACTCTCTTATCTTCGGTGTTCACCAGGTCCCAGTGCAGGGCCGAGTCGTTGAAACCGAGCCTCGCCTTCTTTTCCCTGGTGAGTTCGGCGGGATTGCCGTCAAAGGTATCCGAGTACGAGGCGCCCAGGGCGATATGGCAGTTCCCGCTCTTGCCGCCGTAGTTCTCGTCATACAGGGTGTTGGCCATGAACCGGTCGATTTTGGAGAACCGCTTGTCGGTCAGGGAAAACTCGCCGATCTTGTTGGCGCCCTCGTCCATGGTGAGCTGCTTCTGCACGAAATCCCGGCCTTCCTGGGCCTCGACGCTGACCGCAGAGCCGTTGCGGAACTCGAGCCGGATGCCCCGGGCGTAGTTCCCGCTCCGGTAGGTGGGCTGATCGGCGTAATAGACTCCGCTGGTGCCCCTCCAGTCGGGCGAGAGAAAGAGCTCGAAGCTGGGGATGTTGTGCCCGGATATCCCGATCCACTTTCTGAACTCACCGGGAAAGATCTCCAGATCCACGTGCTCGGATTCGACCTTGAAGAACTTCACCTTCAGCGAGTTGAGCCATTTTTTGATGACTTGGGCGTCCTTGTAGATATCCTTCCAGTGGGAGACCGGGTCTCTCCGGTTCAGGAAGCATGCCTTTACAATCTGGTCCGTATATTCCTCCATGGTGAGGCCGGCATGGCGCGCGAGTTCCTCGGTGGGACAGATGCACAGGGTCCATCCGAAGATGCCCTGGGATTCCCTGGCATCAAGGATATCGTTCAGATATTTCCTGGCGACCGCAGCCCTGCCTATCTTTTCCGGATCGACTGCGCTCAGGTGGGTGATGGAACCAGGGGCTCTCAGAGAGATGCTGCCGTTGAGCGCGCTGAAGAGCTCCTGGTCGCCGGGTGCCTTGAACACCAGCTGCTGGTTGTCCGAGAGCCGGTAAAAGTCCTGCTCCATCTTTTCCGTGAGCGACATGCGCTGGATCGTGTTGAACCCCTTGTCCAGCAGGCGCGGGTAAAGAACCTCGGCAAGCGGCAGCGCAGCCTTATCATAACGGATCATGATGAGATCGCCTTTTTTATACCGCTCCACCCTGGCGGTCTGAAGACCCCAGATAAGGACATCGGCGTACCGTTCGAGTTGTGTTGATGTCAGCATACCTTGTCTCCTGTTTAGTCCAAAAAACGGACACCACCATACTACAAACATCCTCGAATATGCACCTTAAAAAATACGAGAGACCACACAAGACTTTCTTAGCCCGCCGGAAGGCGGCGCAAGGGATCGAGTTCATGTGCGGGGCTGCTGTTCGCCTTCTCCTTCACATCCTCGACATGTTTGCCGGGCGGCTCGGCCCGGGATGGGACCGGTCGCCATAAGAAGTCAGATGACTGCAGGAGCAAGGCGCAGGGTCAGGCCTGCTCCTGTTCCAGTCCGGACGCCTCCCCTTCCTCATGCAGCAGCTTGTGCTCTCCGGCAAGCTCGCGATAGGCGCGGGCGCTCTGACGGTTCTTTTTCGAGCTTTCCGGGCCGAGCTCTCTCTTGACTTCGGCAGGCGAGCCTGCTGCAAACCGGAAGGCGCCGATCACACCTCCCTCCTTCACCAGTGAGCCTGAGGCGACGACGGAGCCGCTCTGCACGTGGGCGTCATTGAGGATGATGGAGCCCATACCGATGAGGCAGTCGTCGCCGATGGTGCACCCATGGAGAACGGCATTGTGCCCGATCGTCACATAGTCTCCAACCACCAGAGGGCTCTCCGGGTCTGCATGCATTGTGACATTGTCCTGGACATTCGTGTTCTTTCCGATGCGGATCTTGGCGCGGTCGGCCCGTATCACCGCTCCGTACCAGATGCTGGCACCTTCTCCGATCTCAACGTCACCGATCACACAGGCTGTTGGTGCGATAAAGACATCTTTGCCGATCTTGGGCTTCTTGCCCCCATATGGTGCAATCATTTCTCCTCCTGTTGTCTTTTTACCACGAATGTAAGATGGTGCTTGAATTCCCGGTTCGGCAAGAAAGTCTTTTCCCGGGTCCCCCACGGGAGAAGGCATGGGTCTCCTCGCAAAAGTCGGCTACGCCACGGTTGACACTTTCTGCCGGAGCACTCTCCAGTCCCAGCAGGGCACGAGAGCGCTCAATTCGTCTTCAACTGATCTTTTCAGCCCTTTTTTTTAAGCAGGGCGACCCGGCCCGGTCTTGATGTATGATACTTCAATGCACTTATCGGGCAACATCAGTCAAGAGAAAGTTCGCGAAGAAATAATTTTCCTTGACCAAGGGCAGCGCACAGCGTCAGAATGGCAAGAACTCCCCCGAGCGGACACGAAGGCGGATTTTCCTTAGGGATTGCAAAACATGGCCTCATCCTCATGAAGGTCCTTAGTCAAAGGCTGCAGGCAGGCTCGCGTTTTCTGCATGCGTCTTAACATCATCCAGATGCCTTTCTGTGGTGCGGTATGCCGAGAGCGGGGGCAGCGCGTCAAAGGGAAAAAAGCCCACATCCGTAGTCTCATCGCTCGGGCGGGCCTCTCCCCCGGTTATCTCGCAGAGAAAAACGATCTTGTAGGCATGGTAGAACTCAAGGTGCTTCGGGGCCCGATTTGAGTCGTACACGCCCACGATCTTTCGGGGCTTCACAACAAACCCGCTCTCTTCCAGGACCTCGCGGGCGACCATCTCGGACGGGACCTCGCCTACGTCCGCCCAGCCTCCCGGCATGGTCCATCGCCCGTCCTTGCGCTCCTTCACGAGAAGTATCCGGCCAGTGCACACCACGGCGCCCCGCACGTCCACCTTGACCGTGGCATATCCGGGCTGGGCCGAAAAGCCTTGCACCAGCGGGCCGGAAGACAGGCCGGTGTGGCATGCAACGATCTCTGCTGCGATCTCGATCATGCGATGGTAGCGCAGGGTATCGTAACCCGACTGACTGTAGGCAAGACCGGTCTGCGACATGGACTGTATCTCCCGGGCCCACTTGAGCCAGAGCGGCGCTTTGGTGTCGTTCATCGCTTCCCCTTATTTAAGATTATCATACAGTGCTTCGGCAGTCCCTCAATGCGGTCCTTTGTTAAGGATGCCGGAGGGTTTTTCCCGGTAACGGAAGAAGATGGACCTTCTTTTAAGGCTTTGTCTCGTCCGGGAAAAACCTGCGAAAGCATTCGGGGCACAGCCCATGGCTGAACGATGCACCGGAGTGCTCTTCCACATACTGCTCCAACTGGTTCCAGTATCCCTTGTCGTCGCGGATTCTCTTGCACCCGGCGCAGATGGGAATGAGCCCGCGCAGGGTCTTGATCTTGCTCATGGCGTCCTGAAGCTCGGTATTGAGCCTTTCACGCTCTTCCTCGATGCGCTTGAGCTCGGTGATGTCCTGCAGCGTCTCGACCGCGGCGATCACCCCGCCCGCATGGTCATAGACCGGTGAGGCGTCGAAGATGAGGTACCGGGGCCTGCCCCCCACATCGGCAAACCATCCCTCTGCATGGAGCCCGCGGGGCAGGAGGATCGAGGACCCGAACACCCGGTAGTGCTCCTGCATGGTCTCCTGCCTGCTGTCTATGATCAGGTCGGAGAGACAGGGCCGCTCACCCGGATAAAAGGGCCGCCAGTGCTCCGAGGTGCCCAGGATCTCCCCCGCCCTGATGCCGGTGAGCTCTTCGCAGGCGATGTTCCAGTAGATCACGCGGTGAGCCCTGTCAATGGCGAACACGGCAACCGCGCAATGCCGGACCATACTCTCGGATATCTCGAGCAGGTTTTCCAGGGTGTGGCCGGCCGGATATCCGCGCGCCGGGTCATCCTGCCGCCGGGTATGCTCTCCCGCCGCCTCCGGCTCTGTTCCGCCGGCGCATTTCTCTTTTTTGTCACGGGAAGTCATGTGGTCTCACTCCTTCTCATTTTTCCATTCCACCGGTTCCACGGACAGGGTGAGCCCTGTCCTGCCCGTCACCCTTATCTTTTGCCCTTTTTCCACAGCATCGGTCCCCTCGCGGATTTCCGCTTTCCAGAGCTCTCCTCTGACCTCGATATATCCGGAAGGATCGAGCCTGTCTCTCGCCACGCCGGATATTCCCACGGGCATACCCGGCTCGCGGCAGGTCCCGGAGTCGTAGGACTTCCAGACAAAGGGGTACAAAGCCATGTCTTTTGCCACCCACAGGACGATCAGGAACCAGAACAGCCATAAGGGAAATGCGATCAGCCAGGCCCTCACAAAGAGCAGGGCCGTGACGAACACGAAGAGGCCGAGGATCTGCAGAGCCGTGTATCGGAGTATCACCCTGCCCTTCATGCATGTCTCTTTCATCGGCATGTCCTCAGGGCTCTTTTGTCTGGAACAGCTCGAGCATTTTTTCTTCATACCAGGCGGCGCCGAGCAGGTTTGAGAGAAAACCGTTGTGGCCGCCATAATCATGGATAATGAGCTTTCCGTGAGGGGCAAGGCGCAGCCCGAAAAAATCGTCGGCCGGTATGGCCGGGGCGTCCCGCGATATGAGGATGGTCGCGGGCACCGGGGCCTCTTCGAGGACCGGCCCGGTGATGGTGTATTCGCGAAAATACTCCTCCGAGCTTGCATAGATGCCCGAAACCCTGATGAGCGCCTCGGTGAGGCCGCGGACGCTCCGGTCCCCGGCACAAACCTGAGCGTGTAATATCCGGATGCAGCCTTCTGCCGGTCCCGGCACGGGTCCGGGTGTGCGACGTCCGGATGCGGCTGTCCGGAGGTCTGCAGGGATACAGGCGTGCGGCACCCGGCCCAGGCTCATACCCCGAGTCTCCTGCACCCTGCTACACCATGAGATTGAGCGGCTCGATATACGCGGGGTCTTCGGTGTCCATGGCCTCGATGATGTGCTTGTGCAGCCGCAGCTTGTGCTGTTCGAAAATGGTCCGGCCCTTGCGGTAGGTCTTTGCATAGGCAAGGCTCTCGCGCATGAGCTCGTCTGCATCCGCGCAGGCCTTTATGACCACGTGGTGCTCTTCGAGCTCCTTGGCCCCTACCCGCCTCCCGCTGAACACCAGTTCTTCGAGCTTATAGTAGGGAATCGCCTTCCGCAGTATCTGGAGCATGGCGGGAAGGAAGGGGATGTTCACGTCCACCTCGGGAAAGCAGAAATAACCCCGGTCAGCCTTCATGAAGCGGTAGTCACAGGTGCAGGCCAGAATGCTGCCGTTGCCGAATGTGTGCCCGTTCATGGCGGCGATGACGGGCATGGGAAGGAGGAGTATCCGTTTGAACACGCTGTTCATGTCGTACATAAACTTTTTTATGGACGCGAAGTCCTTGTTCTGCATGGCACCGGTGATCCACACCAGGTCGATGCCCTGGGACCAGCTCTTGGAATCGCTCGAGGTGAGCACCACCGAGAAGATCTCAGGGTCTTTTTCGATCTCGCCCAGCACGCCGAGCATTCCTGCCGCAAAATCCGGATTGTGTCGGTTCTCGGTGTTGGTCATGGTAACGACGGCAACGGATTCATCTTTTTTCCATTCAACGACAGCCATGATATCCTCCTCTTTCATGATTTATGCTGATCCATTTTCTTTTCCTTAACACAGATCGCCCGAAAAATGCAGAGAAGAATCGCAGCCATACCTTCAGATCCGGCTCCTCGCCCGTTGCCCGGTCAACAGGAGCACAAATTACCCTGTAAATTATTGACACTCCCCTGCCCATTTGTTACAAGTGCTGCGGACTTTGATTCTACCTAGCAGGAGGATGTTGTCGTGAAAGTACTCGTAAGTGATAAATTATCTGAAAAGGGCATTGAAATTCTCAAAAACGGCGGCCTCGATGTCGATGTCAAGACCGGCCTCAAGCCGGAAGAGCTGGTGAAGATCATCGGCGAATACGACGGCTTGGTCGTTCGCTCCGCCACCAAGGCGACCCAGGAGATCATTTCAGCCGGCAAAAAGCTCAAGGTCATCGGCCGGGCAGGGGCGGGCGTGGACAACATCGACATTTCCGCGGCCAGCAAGCAGGGCATCGTGGTCATGAACACGCCGGGCGGCAACACCGTGACCACAGGCGAGCACGCCATCGCCATGATGATGGCCCTGACACGTAATATCCCGCAGGCCAACATGCTCATGAAGCAGTCGAAGTGGGAGAAGAAGGCCCTGGAGGGCCAGGAGGTCTTCAACAAGACCATCGGGATCATCGGGCTCGGCAGGGTCGGCTCGGTGGTGGCGTCGCGCGCGCTGGGTCTGAAGATGAACGTTCTGGTCTACGATCCCTTCATCACCCAGGAGCTGGCCGAGCAACAGGGCTACGAGCTGGTGGTGAGCCTGGACGAACTCTACGCCCGGTCCGATTACATCACGGTGCATACGCCCAAGTCCAAGGAGACCATCGGGCTGGTCAACAAGGACGCCTTCGCCAAGATGAAGGACGGTGTCATGATCATCAACTGCGCCCGGGGCGGCATCATCAACGAAAAGGATCTCCTCGATGCGCTCGACTCGGGCAAGGTGGCGGGTGCCGCGGTCGACGTGTACGAAAAGGAACCGCCGGAAAACTGGTCCCTGGCGATGCATCCCAAGGTGGTCAGCACGCCCCACCTGGGTGCCTCCACCCACGAGGCCCAGGAGAACGTGGCGCTCGCTATTGCCGAGCAGATGGTTGACTATCTCAAGAGCGGCCTCATCCGAAACGCTGTCAACGCCCCGTCGGTGGCGCCTGAGATGCTCCCCAAGGTTGAGCCCTATATCGAGCTCTCAGAAAAGATGGGGACCTTCTTCGGCCAGATCATCGGACAGGTCATCTCCGACCGGCTGAAAAAGGTGAGCTTCACCTACACGGGCGATGCGGCTACCGTGGACACCAGGCCGATCACCATCGCAGGGCTCAAGGGCCTTCTCTCTATCGTCACCGACGAGGTCAACTATGTCAATGCGCCTGTCCTGCTCAAGGAACGCGGTATCGACCTGGAGGAGACCCAGACGAGCAAAGAGGCGGTCTACACCAATACCATCCAGATCAGCCTGGAATTCGATTCCGGCACCCGGACCCTGGAGGGGTCGGTCTTCAATCCGGGAGACTTAAGGATCGTCAGCATCGACAACTACTCCATCGAGGCCATCCCGGAAGGCTACATGCTGGTTATCTACAACAAGGACCTGCCGGGCACCGTAGGCAGGATCGCGACAATCATCGGCGAAAGCAACGTCAACATCGCACGGCTCTTCCTCGGCCGTGACAGGCAGCAGGGAACGGCGATCATCATCATCAATCTGGACACCGAGGCCCCACGGGACGTTATCGAGAAGATCGCGCAATTTCCCAACGCCCTGTCGGTGCAGGAGGTCGAAGTCTAACCAAGGAACCAAGAACAGGAGAGCTCGATTATGTCAAACGTGGTCATTGTAGGCACCCAGTGGGGTGACGAAGGCAAAGGCAAGGTAGTGGACCTCCTCACCGAGCAATCGGACCTGATCATCCGGTTTCAGGGGGGTAACAATGCCGGCCACACCCTGGTGGTGGGCGACAGGAAGGTCATCCTTCATCTTATTCCCTCCGGTATCCTGCACAAGGACAAACTCTGCGTCATCGGGTCAGGGCTGGTTATCGACCCGGAAATCCTTCTGGATGAAATCGCGGCCCTGAGGGAAAAGGGCTATGTGGTCACCACGGACACTGTTGCCATCAGCGACCGCGCCCACGTGATCATGCCCTATCACAAGATCATCGACCATGCGCGGGAGACCACCCAGAAGATCGGCACCACAGGCAGGGGCATCGGTCCGGCCTACGAAGACAAGGCCCACCGGACGGGCATCAGGATGATCGATCTGGTGCATCCGGACCTTCTCCGGAAAAAAATCGACGCAGTCTTCGACGAGAAACAGGAGTATCTCTCCTGCATCCTCAAGGTCAAAGCCCCTGACAAGCAGGAGATGATCGAGAGGTTTCAGGCCATGGGCGAGAAGCTGAAGCCTTTTGTCACCGACACCTCGATGCTCGTGCACCGGTTCATCAGCCAGGGCAAAAACCTCCTGTTCGAAGGGGCCCAGGGGGCCAACCTGGACATGGACCACGGTACCTACCCCTTTGTCACCTCGTCCAACACCATTGCCGGTCAGGCGTGCGTGGGCACAGGGGTCGGCCCCACCATGATCGACTCGGTACTGGGTATTTGCAAGGCCTATACCACCCGGGTGGGCGGAGGTCCCTTCCCTACCGAGCTGGACGATGAGGTCGGCGAAAAGCTCAGGGCCTTCGGCGGGGAGTATGGCGCAACCACGGGCAGGCCCCGCAGGTGCGGCTGGCTCGACCTTGTGGGGTTGAGAAACTCGATCAGGCTCTCGGGCATCTCCCATCTCGCGATCACCAAGCTCGACGTGCTCTCCGGGTTTGAGACTATCAAGGTGGCGACCGCCTACCGGTCCGGCGAAACCCTCATAGAGAGCATGCCGGCCGACCTGGAGATGTATCCGGGCCTGGACATGGTCTATGACGAGCTTCCGGGCTGGGAGGAAAACATATCGTCCGTGCGCTCGTTCGACAGGTTGCCCGCGAACTGCAAGGCGTATATCTCCTACATAGAGAAAAGCCTCAGGGTAAAAGCAGCGGTCGTGTCGGTGGGCCCGAAGCGTGAGGAAACGATCATCAGGGAAGACCTGTTCAGATAAGAGTCTTCTTACTACAAAGAGCTCTGTTCAAGGCCCCGGACCGGGGCCTTCTTTATTACCCTCAGGAATGTCCGGTGCTTGAGCAGCCTCCGCAGCTGCTTGCGCTGCACGACCCGCAGTTCGACGTGCCGGAGGCCGGGCGCGAGATCTTCTTTTTTACATTGCTGCCGCCGCACTTCGGGCAGTCAGGGGGATTCTGGGCGGAAATCGGCATAAGTCGCTCGAATTCTCCACCGCAATCCTTGCACTGGTATTCGTAGATGGGCATTCGTTTCTCCTTCTTCCTTGGTCGTCCCTTTGTCGTACTACTAATGCCTGTCAGGTGAAAAGTCAATGAGGCGCCGCCAGGTTTGCCCTGGCCGGATAGTGTAAGACCGTCTTCATACGATCCAATGAATCGGCGGCCTTCCGGGCGTTGGTGCCGGAGGCTTTATCAAATGGATGCTGCGATCATTGCCACAGTTTTAAAAGACCGAGATTATTCTCTCTCTCATTGACAAGCCGGTTATCTCCCTTTAGTCTGGACCAAGGAGGAGGACTTACATGAGCACATCATATAATTTTTACAAGGTAGAGAAAAAAGACAATGTCGCATGGGTCTTTCTGAACAGGCCGGAAAAGAAAAACGCCATGGGCCCCGATGCCTGGAGGGAGATCATCCCCATTTTCGCTGACATCGAAGCCGACGACGAGATCAGGGTTGCGGTCATTGCCGGAGAGGGCAAAGATTTCTCGGCGGGCATCGACCTCATGGGCATGGCTCCCATGATCCCGACCCTGAAAAATTGGGATATGAGCGCCAAGGCCACGGTCAAGCTCTTCCACGACATCTTTCCCCTGCAGGATTCCATGACCTGCGTGGAGAAGTGCTCCAAGCCCGTGATCTGCGCGTTTCACGGGTTCTGTATCGGGGCAGCCCTTGACCTGGGCTCGGCCTGCGATATCCGCCTGGCATCGGAAGACGCCCGGATATCCCTGCGTGAGGCGGCCGTGGCCATTATCGCGGACGTGGGTGTACTCCAGCGGCTCCCCCATATCGTTGGCCAGGGCGTGGCCCGGGAGATGGCCTTCACAGCAAAATACATCACGGCCCGCCGGGCCCTTCAGGTGAACCTGGTCAACGAAGTCTACCCGGACAAAGAGGCCCTGCTCAAGGGAGCGGCCGACCTTGCCGCGGAGATCGCGGCTCAGGCTCCCCTGGCGGTCCAGGGAGCCAAGGATGTCTTGAACTACTGCCGAGGCAAGAGCATCGCCGACGGCCTTGAATACGTCGCGGCCCGAAGCGCTATGATCCTGCCCTCTGAAGACCTCGCCGAGACCATGGCGGCCTTCATGGAAAAACGTCCCCCCAAATACAAAGGCAAATAAAGCTCAAAAGAAATCAGGGGCGGGTTCAGATCAGCTCGCTAATCTGGACCCGTTCTCGTTTTCCTAATTTCCCCACCCCCGAATTTCCCAGTCCTAAAGTTTCTTAAGGGTTTTTTCCGATGAAGAGCATACATGGAAAAGAGACGAACCAAACGGCAGAAGACCCCATCATGGGGCGAGCTCTTTGTGAATGCGAAGATCAACGGCCACTCTCTCAGACTTCCTGTCTTGGACATCTCCATCGGCGGGATAGGAGTGCTGGTGACCGACGGGTTCTCGCTGCTGCAGGAGGGAACAGAGGTACATATCGAAACCCTTGAGAAGCAGGAAACCGTGATCGCCACCGATATCCACGGCCGGATCGCCTATCTTGGCCCGGGTGTTCCCACTCGCGCGGGGATCGATTTCTCGCCTGCAGAAACCCCGATCGAGGCCTACGCAAAGCTCCGCAGCACCAGGGGTGATACAGGCATGCTCGTCACGGACAAAGAAGAGATCCTGCGCATCTTCAACGAGGTCAAGCGCTGGTCGCGCGGGTTCGGCGACATGCTCATGATCTACCGGCAAAAGGCCATCCCTGTGGAGTTCTTCTACCTCAGGCCCCAGATCGACAACATGGTGTTGCGGATCGTGCGGATCTCGGAGTTCAGGCTTCCCTTTCAGCCCCAGGTGGGCACGATCTATCCTTTCTATCTCTTCAAGGGCGTCAATGTCATGCTCTTTCACGCTAAGGTGCAGGATATCATCAAAAACATCATGGAGACCAGCTGGCCTGAGACAATGCAGCATGTCAGCAGGCGCAGCGTGCTGAGATATTTCGTCACGGGCCAGGAACCCCTGACCGCCACCATCGTGCACCCCATCAGCCTGGAAAAGATCGAGGCCATTGTGTGGGACATCAGCATCGAGGGGATGGGGATCCAGATCCTCGATGAGGAGAAAACCCCTCTCATCGAGGGCATGAACCTGCCCGAGGTCAGAATCGGCCTGCCCACAGGCGACGTCACAGCCACGGGCATCGTCCGTTCGGTCAGATGCGAGAAGGTACTCGACAAGACCCAGGTAGGCATTGAGTTTGTCGGCGGGTCAAAGCACTACCGCGACAAGATCCTGGGCTATATCCTCGACAAGGACTTCCCGTCGGAGACGCTCATCTCCTAGAAAATCCAGGAGGCTCAACTGTGGCGCCAGGACTGCTTTACACCCGGTAATACTCCCGGTACCAGCGCACGAAATGACCGATGCCCTCTTCCACCGTGATACGAGGCCGGAAGCCCACAGCGTCTTCCAGGTCCTGAGCGTCGGCGCAAGTGGCCACCACGTCGCCCTTCTGCAGGGGCAGCATGTTTTTTAGGGCCTCTTTGCCGAGCGCCTTCTCCAGCACGCCGATAAAGTCCATGAGCCGCACCGGGCGCGAGCCCCCGATGTTGTAGATCCGGTAGGGCGCATAGCTCGTGCCCGGGTCGGGGCTGCCGCCGTCCCAGGACGAATCGGGCTTGGGCTTTATGCGCATCACCCGCACCAGGGCCTCGACGATGTCGTCGACATAGGTGAAGTCGCGCTCCATATTGCCGTGGTTGTAGATATCGATAGCCGAGTCTTCGAGTATGGCCTTGGTGAACTTGAACAGGGCCATGTCCGGCCTGCCCCAGGGGCCATAGACGGTGAAAAAGCGCAGGCCCGTACAGGGCAGCCCGTAGAGGCTGGCATAGGTGTGGGCCATGAGCTCGTTGGCCTTTTTCGTGGCCGCATAGAGCGATACCGGGTGGTCCACGTTATGATGCACGGAAAAGGGCATCTTTGTATTTGCACCGTAGACCGACGACGACGAGGCGAACACCAGGTGAGGAACACTCACAGCCCTGCAGCCTTCAAGGACGTTCATGAAGCCTGTGAGGTTTGAGTCGACATAGACATAGGGGTTTTCCAGGCTGTAGCGCACGCCCGCCTGGGCGGCAAGGTGGACCACCGCGTCGAACTCGTGCTCGCGGAATATGGCCTCCATGCCCTGCCGGTTGACCAGGTCGGTCCTCTGGAAGGCAAAGCCGGGGGTCTTCTCCAGTATACTCAGCCGGTCAGTTTTCAGCCGCGGGTCATAATAGGGATTGAGATTGTCGATCCCGAACACCCGGCTGCCCTCTTCCAAGAGCCTCCGGATGAGATGAAACCCGATGAAACCGGCTGCGCCGGTCACGAACACCTGCATGTTTTTCCTCCCCTTATGCCGGAATATTACTCAATGCTTTTCAATACCATCAAAAGGTGATCTCGGCCACGGAATAGATGTCGGGCACGGCAGTCACCCCGGGGACCGAAGCCTCTGCGCCCACCAGGACTGCCTTCATTCCCATGTCTCGGGCCGTGAGGATGTTCGGCAGCCGGTCATCCACAAGGACACAGTCGCGAGGGCTCACGCCGTAGAGCTCAAGGAGCTTCCGGTAGGGATAGGTCCGGGGCTTGGGAACATAGTCCATGAACTCGATGGTGAAAAGATCGCCCAGCAGATCGAGAACGCCCAGAGACCCGAGCACCCGCCTGACATAGCCCGTCGACCCGTTGGAGAACACGACCATGTCCTGCTCAAAGCCCGAGATGATTTCTCTGAGCCGCTCGTCAGCGCATAGGAGTTCTTCCACCGGCACGTCGTGGACCTTGTCCAGGTAGTGATCCGGGTCGACGCCGTGGTGCCTCATGAGCCCGCCCAGGGTGGAACCGTAGATGTCGATATACCGATTCCTGAGCGCCCGCGTCTCCTTGATGCCTATGCCGCACCACGACATGACATACTCGTCGATTTTGCCGGTCACCAGGTTGAAGGGCCCCGCGCCCTTGGGATACAGAGTATCGTCCACATCCAGAAGGATCATTTTCACGTATGTCTCCTCCTTGCGTCTTCCTTTGCATGAGGTCAGGTCTCAGCATCTGACACTCACCCGAAATCCAGCGAAACCAAATCCAGGGGCCAGGCGTTGAGACCTGACCCCGTCCTGATCTCACTCATCTTCGAATATCTCGAGCCGGTCCTTTTTCCGCTCGATTCCCAGGAGCCGGTACCCCTTGGCGCATACCTGCCTGCCCCGGGGCGTGCGCTTGAGATAGCCGCTCTGGATCAGGTAGGGCTCGTACATGTCCTCGATGGTATCCTTGTCCTCGCCAAGCGATGCGGCCAGCGACTCGATGCCCACCGGACCTCCGGAAAACGACTCGACCATGGTGACGATGATCTTCCGGTCCATCCGGTCGAGCCCGGTCTTGTCGATATCCAGCCGGGAAAGGGCCGTGTCAGCGATCTCCCGGGTCACGGTGCCGTCTCCCAGCACGTCGGCAAAGTCACGCACCCTGCGCAGAAGCCGGTTGGCGATCCGGGGGGTGCCTCGCGACCTGCGGGCGATCTCTTCCAGGCCCTTTCCGTCGGCCGGGACCTCGAGGATCCTGGCCGTGCGCTTGAGGATCGTGCACAGCTCGCTTTCGCTATAGAACTCCAGGTGTCCGATGATGCCGAACCGGTCGCGCAGCGGCGAGGTGATCATCCCGGCCCGGGTGGTGGCCGCCACCAGGGTGAAGGGGTTGAGGTCGATCCGGATCGACCGCGCCGACGGCCCCTGACCGATGATGATGTCCAGCTTGAAGTCTTCCATGGCAGGATAGAGTATCTCCTCGGCCGCTTTGCCGAGCCGGTGGATCTCGTCGATGAACAGGACGTCGCCCTCTTCCAGGTTGGTGAGGATCGCGGCCAGGTCGCCTGACTTCTCGATGGCCGGGCCGCTCGTGATCCGCAAGCCCGCGTTTTTTTCATGGGCAATGATGTGGGCGAGCGTGGTCTTGCCCAGGCCGGGCGGGCCGTAGAACAGGCAGTGATCCAGTGCCTCTCCCCGGGTGTTGGCCGCCTTGATAAAGATCTCCAGGTTCTCCTTCAGGGCGTCCTGCCCCACATATTCTCTGAGACTCCGGGGCCTGATTGTGGCCTCGAAATCAGTCTCTTCGCGATCTGTTCTGATGCCGGTCAGTTCTTCTCTCATCAAAGCTCTTCTCTTTTTACGACTCTTTTCGTGTCGCGGTTCTTCTCCCCTCCGCGCTGTCCCGGTCTAAAGCGAACAGGCTCTTCCATGAACCCCTCACCGGATCAGCTCTTTGAGCGCGCTGCGGATAAGATCTTCAACGTTGTCGGCCTTGACGCCTCCCACTGCCCGGCGCGCCTGCGATTCTGCATAGCCGAGCGAGACGAGCGCGGCTACGGCGTCTCCCGTGATATCCGCGTGCGGCGCGGCCCTGCCCGGGCCGTACTTCTTCACGATGCGCTCTTTGAGCTCGAGCACGATGCGCTGGGCGCTCTTTTTGCCGATGCCTGGCAGGCTGCTTAAATATCCGATGTTTTCGCTCACCACCTCTTCCAGGAAGCGGCTGGGCTCGACCCCGGACACAATGTTCAGGGCCGTCTTAGGCCCCACCCCGGATACGCCCAGCAGAAGCGAGAAGATCTCTTTCTGCCTGAGGTCGGTAAAGCCGTAGAGCTCGATCGCATCCTGGCGGACAATCATCTGGGTGTAGAAGGTGCGTTCCTCGCCGCGCGAAAACTGCTGCCCGGGCACTAAAGGCACGCGAAGCTGATATCCCACGCCCCCCACCAGCACAGTGATCTCCGGGCCCGTACTCTGCGCCACTTCGCCCTTGAGCATGCCGATCATCGGGCGAGCTCCCTCATGCGCCGGGACGAGGAGTGGCAGAGCCCGATGGCGAGCGCGTCGGTAGCGTCGTTCGGGAGCGCCGAATCCCTGGGAATACGCAAAACAGACATAATCATGGCTGCGATCTGCTCCTTGCCGGCCCTGCCGTATCCGCAGGTGGCCTTCTTTACCTCGGTGGGGGTGTATTCGAAGACCGGGATATCCAGCAGGCTCGCGGCGAGAATGATGGCTCCCCGCGCCTGGCCCAGCTTGAAGGCCGACTGGATGTTGAGCGCGTGGAAGGTGGCCTCCACGGCTATTTCAATGGGTTGGTACCTCTGGAAGATTTCGGTTGCCTTCACAAAGATCTCTTTGAGCCGCGAGTCCAAGCCCTCGGCCCTGGGCCTGATGACCCCGTGCGCGACATAGGTGAGCGACCCGCGGGACACATTGCCGATCTCGAGCACTCCATAGCCCGTGGCGCGCGTTCCGGGATCGATGCCGCAGATGATCATGATCCTTGCATCTGGGCCATCTCTTCGTCCGAGATATCGAAGTTTGAAGAAATGGACTGGACATCGTCCAGTTCTTCGAGCGCATCCAGCAGCTTGAGGGTCTGCTGGGCCTGCTTGCCCGTGAGCGTCACATTTGTCTGGGGAATCATCTGCACTTCGAGCTGGCTGTATTTGATGTCCTTGCCTTCAAGCGCCTCTCTGAGCGTTTCGATCTCATCGGGCGCGATCACGATCTCAAACTCGTTTCCCTCGTCAGAGATGTCCTCGGCCCCGATCTCAAGCGCCAGGTCATAGAGCATCTCTTCATCCACCGCATCCTTGGGAACGGCGGCAAAGCCCTTTTTGTCGAACATCCAGCTCACACAGCCTGTCTCGCCGAGATTGCCGTTATATTTGGAGAAGAGGTGCCGTATATCGGCCACTGCCCGGTTTTTATTGTCTGTGAGCACGTTAACGAGCACTGCCACACCGCCGGGACCGTATCCTTCGTATGATGTCTCTTCAAGGTTGAACCCTTCGAGCTCGCCGGTGCCCTTCTTGATGGCACGGTCGATGTTGTCCTTGGGCATATTGGCGGTCTTGGCCGTGGCCACCGCTGACCTCAGGCGGGAATTCCCCTCGATGTCGCCGCCTCCCATGCGAGCCGCCACCGTGATCTCCTTGATAAGCTTGCTGAACAGCTTGCCGCGCTTTGCATCGGCAGCGCCCTTTTTATGTTTGATCGTGCTCCACTTATTGTGGCCGGACATACGCTCCCTCCTTTTCCGCTACGCCTTGATGTGTACCATAAGAGTATGCAGAGTGGCAAGTTTGCCCACCAATCTGCACTCCTCCCGTTGCGAACCATATATTATCGCTTTGCATGAAAATCAACTGATAGATATAGGGGGGCAGGTCTCAACATCTGACATTTCGAGTTTTTTCCGCACTTTTCTCTAGTGACCACTCCGGCCGGGCGCGTAGCGCGCCGGTTGGAGTGGCTGGTTATGCCTTTTCTTCTGCCTGCTTTTGAATGAGAGCAAGACAGTGTCTAAGGTTTTCAAGCGCAAGTTCATCCTTTGGGTCCATTCCGACCGCTCTTTCCAAGACCTCTCTTGCTTCACTCAAGTTTCCTTTTTCCAGCAGACTCCATCCGAGATCATTAACAAATTTCTGGTTCTCTGGCTCCAATTCCACAGCCCGTTGAGAGGCCTGAACTGCATCATCATGCAAGCCTTCATGGCCAGCGCAGCATCCTAACCCTTGATACAATCCGGCAGCATTGGGAAAGATATTGACCGCCTTCCTGTAGAGTTCGAGGCCGTCTGCATATTCATGAATTTCAATAAGAAAGCTGCCGGCTTTATCGATAATCTCACAAAGATCTCCGGTCTCAGTGGGTAGATCAAAAAGGGAAAAGAATCGCTTTTTGCCTTCCGGTCCCCTTCCTCGCTGATATTCAACCTGAGTTCCCGGAGAATTGTAACGATAAATGGTTTAACCGCATAATATGATAATATATTATGAGAAATTAGCCTCGTTACAAGATATGTTTTATAACGAGGCGTGCTTTAGATGGAAAAGGTTGTAAGCTATTAATATTGGTTACAAATGCCTATTCCTCGTTACAATTATCCGGGAACTCAGGATGCATCGGCAAGGCCCGGCTACCATGCCTGGCTTCCGGTCAATAACTTGTGAATACGATATCATTTTCCCTGCAACAAATCCAGATGAAAGTGAGAATGCTCATGCTGCAAGGGACTGCGTCGTTCATAGTTTCTGCTGCTCTGTACAGGCGATCGATTGGGGGAACAGACCCCAACCGGGGTGACAGGCTCTGCGCAGGGACTCGACCGCGCCTGTTCCTTTTCTTTCAATAAGACATTGGGCGTTTCGGCCCTGCCCCGTTCTGCTGTCGCGGCACGTGCAGCCCGTCTTGATAAAATCGCGGAACAGGGGGTGCGGCTGCATGGGCTTCGACTTGAACTCCGGGTGAAACTGGGGGCCCACAAACCATGGGTGATCGGGGAGCTCGATGATCTCCACGAACCCGGTCTCGGGGTTGCGGCCGCTGATGATCAAGCCCTTTTCCGCGAGCTGCTGCTGGTAGGCGTTGTTGAACTCATAGCAGTGCCTCTGGCGCTCGGAGATCTCATTGCTCTGGTAGGCGGTCATGGCGTTCGTTCCCTTGCTCAAGGCGCAGCCGTATGCACCGGGGCGTATGGTGCCGCCCTTTTTCGTGATGAGCCTCTGGTCAGGGAGATAATCGATGACCGGGTCCTTTTCCACGTTGCAAAAGAGTGCGATCTTTGCTTTGAGCTCGGTTCAGAGCCGCTTTTCGTATCGGCGCCAAGAGGATCTGCGGCTGGATGCCGATCGTGCGGGGCTTCAGGACCGAGTGCTGGGCGGGGCAGTCTCCGCTGGACAGACCCTGCCTTTGAACACGCACTGTTATGCGGTGAGCGCCGTCTCCGTGAGTGCCGGCACATCGACCTCCCTGATCCTGATGCCCCTGGCCTTCAGGGCCTGCCGGCCGGCCAGCAGGCCCCTGCCTGCTATCCGGTCGAGCACATAGATCAGGTTGCCGCCGCGCTCGGAGTAGATCTGTCCGTAGGAGATCGGGATCTCGGCAGAGGGTTTGTCGAGGATCGAGCGGGTGATCGGTTCGAGCTTGCGCTCACCGTTTGCCAGGAGCATGACGGTCTTTGCCTTGTACACGAGCTCTGCACCCATGGAGACGGCATACTGAGGATAGTCTTTTCTGGTGGCGAAATGGCCGTCGGTCACCGCATTGACAACTGTGTTGTCGTCGAGCTTGACGAGCAGGACATTGCCCCCCTTGAAGGGGATGCCCGACTCATGGAATGCCACATGGCCTCTGCCGCCCACGCCGATGATCTGCAGATCGACGCCGCCCGTCTTCTTGATCTTGCGGGCATAGCCGTCCAAGACCTCTTTCTTGATCCATCCCAGGTATGCGGAGACCGGGTTGCTCCGGATGACGATCGACTTTCCCTTATCGGACCCCTTCTCCTCCCAGTCCTGCGGATTTGCCTTGAGCTCGGCAATGAGCTTTTTCTGCTCGATCAGCGCGCCACAGGGCACATTGGTCTCGATGAACTTGCCCTTGAGGAGGCCGAAGAATTCCTGGATCATGAAGTAGGCGTAGCTCTCCGGATGCATCATGCGAAGCTGGGCATTCTCGCCCGGCAGGCCCACATATTCGTCCAGGTTGAAGCTCCGGCAGCGCGTAGAGTCGAACCCGCCCTGGTTCGCTGCCTTGGCAAGGTGTTTGTAGAGCCCGGTTGGCGAGTTACCCGTCGCAAGTCCCAGAACGATCTCCTGCTTCTGTTTGAGTATCTGCCGGATCTTTTCCTTGGCGATTTCCGCGGCGACCTCGCTCATCGAAGCAAAATCTTCTGCTACGAGAATTTCGATCCCCATGGATCTTTCTCCTCTCTCGATCTTTTCTGATGTCCGCCGGCTATGAGGCTGCGGCCTCGCTCATGCCGAGCACCTTCTCCACCAGCTCCGCCAGCTGGGTGCAGTACCTTTCCGTGACCTCGGCCGTGGGGCCCTCGACCATGACGCGGCACATGTTCTGGGTCCCGGAGTAGCGGACCAGAACGCGCCCTTGGTCGCCGAGCTCGCTTTCGGCCTGGCAGATCGCGTCTCTGAGCTCGGGCAATGTTGAGATGTCGGGCTTGGTCTTCACGTTTACGTTGATGAGTTTCTGCGGGTAGATGTCCATGAACTTGGCCAGCTCGGAGAGGGGCTTGCCGGTCCTGGCCATGGCCGCGACGAGCTGCATGGCCGTGAGAATGCCGTCGCCTGCCGTGTGGTGGTCGAGGAAGATGAGGTGTCCAGAATCCTCGCCGCCGATGACCCCGCCCATCTTGAGCATGTCCTCGAGCACGTAGCGGTCGCCAACCTTTGCCGCGTAGTGCCGGAATCCGTACTTTTTGCACGCCATTCTCAGCCCCAGATTGCTCATGACCGTGCTGACCAGGAGATCGTTCTTCAGCTTGCCCTCCTCCTTGAGTATCCGGGCGCAGATGAGCAGGATCTGATCCCCGGTGATCTCCCGGCCCTTCTCATCGACTGCGATGAGGCGGTCACCGTCACCATCGAAAGCCAGACCCACTGCCGCACCGGTCTCCAGGACCCGCTTCCTCAAGTCCGCAGTATACTGCGAGCCGCACGCATCGTTGATGTTCAGCCCGTTCGGCGAGTTGTGCAGCACCTCGACATCGGCGCCCAGCTCGACAAAGGCATCGGGAGCGACCCGGTATGTGGCGCCGTTTGCAGTGTCCATGACGATCTTCATCCCTTCCATAGAGAGGTCGCGCGGAAAGGTGTTTTTCAGGAACACCACATACCGGCCGTTCACGTCTTGCATCCGAAACGCCCTGCCCATATCCTTGGAATGGGGCAGGTGCTTTGCCAGCTTGCTGTTCAGAATGAGGTCCTCGATCGTGTCTTCCTGCTCGTCTGAGAGCTTGAACCCGTTGCCGCCGAAGATCTTGATGCCGTTGTCCTCGTAAGGATTGTGCGAGGCCGAGATCACGATACCCGCGTCGGCCCTCATGCTGTTGGTGATAAATGCGATCCCGGGCGTGGGGAGCACGCCTACCAGATAAGGGTTACCGCCCATGGAGGTGATGCCCGCCTCAAGCGAGCTCTCGAGCATGTAGCCCGAGATGCGGGTATCCTTGCCGATAATGATCCGTGCACGGTGATGCTCCTTCCTGAGGAGATAGGTCACTGCCTGGCCCACAAGGAAGGCGATCTGCGCGTTCATCGGGTATTTGTTCGCCTCCCCGCGTATTCCGTCAGTACCGAACAGCTTGCCCATCTAATCATCCTCCTTTGATCGCGTATTCAGCGAGAATTAATTCTGCCCCTCAAATAACTGCAGCCCGGACATGGCCTGGGAAACCGCCTTGGCGTGTGATGTAACGACGGTTTGCAGCCATGCCGTCCCTGTATCGGAAACATCCGCGGACAGGCCCTGGATGGTTTCGATGTAGTCGCCCCGTCCTGCCTGCATGGCCTTGTTCAACCCGCCCAGGAACGCCTCTCTCAGCCTATCCTCTTCTGGGCCTGATGTTGTATCCCTATCAAAAATCTCTTTGATTAGAGAGATGTTTTTTGTGAACCTGTCCCTGAATTGGGGGGCGCGCTCCGCCATGGCCTCGAGCCGTTTGAGGCGCTCCTTGAAGGCGAGCGAGAGCTTGTCGAGGAGGCCTGCGTGGATGAGCGGGCCGAACTCGACGGCCTCGAGGAAGGGCTTGCGTACGTGAACGTACCATTCGCGCAGGGCCGTGAGATTCGCCAGGTAGAGAATGTTGTTTTCCAGCACGCGCTTGAGGTTCAGGTACAGGGCGGGCTGGTACTCCCTTACTCCGCCTGTACGCGGCTCGACCGTGATCAGCCGGTTGTCGCCCGGGCAGTCATGCTTGAGCACCGAGCCTGCGGCCACCACGTTGCCGAACCCCATGCGCAGCGGCCCCACAATCCCTCCCTGGCCTCCCAGGAAGATGGGCGGCCGGTTCAGCATCACACCCCGGGGCACGTCGCCGAGCAGGGAGGGGGTGGTCTTGTCGCCGTCCGGGGTGAAGTTGAAGTGGATGTACGAACTCCCCACCTCGCTGTGGTCCTTGCGGCTGGTCCCACCGGCCATGAGACAGTCGCAGAAATTGATCAAACTGCCCAAGGTCACGAAAGGAAAGAGGATGGTCTGCTTGAGCCCCACACAGTGGGCGCCTCCCGCCTCTTCCTCCAGGATCGAGCACTCGCGGACATGGGCGCCCAGGCCCATGGTGGACTTGTCGAGGAACACCGACGTGCTGAAGTAGCCGCCCTTGAGCTCCACGTCGCGGCCGATCTGGCAGTTTTCGATCGTGACCGGCCCTTCGCGGCCGATCTGGGTGCCAGAGGAGATGACCGTCTTCTCGCCATAGATACGGCACCCGGGATAGATCCTGACACCCTCTCCAGATATCCGGCCGATGTCGACCTCCTCGCCGATATCGAGAGTCAGGGGGTTGGAGATGTCCATCCCCTTCTCGATCATCTGTACGATCTTCTCATGGCATCGCGGCGTTATGTCCATCTGTACCTTCTTATACAGGCCAAACAAGCATCTTTTGTCAAAGAAAAAAATCCATCCATTGCAATCTCCATTATTCGCAAAAAAACATGCAGGGCTGAACCAGAAACAAGGCAACGGACCGGCAGGGAAGTCCTGCCGGTCCGTTGCCGGCATAGAACCTCCACTGCGCAGCTTTTCTCCTCAGTGCCCGTAACGCAGCCTTCATGGTATCAAACTCCCCTGCACCGGCAGACCCTCTTAAGACCCGGTTGGATACAGTACTCCACGCTATTTATGTTAGTATGTATTTCGCAGAAAACAAAAAATCAATTTTTCCTTCTCCAGTTGCCCGGACAAGACTGGTACTCCCTGACCTCGAACCCCCACTATTTAGAGTAGCGGCAGATAGGTGTCGATCTCGTACTTGCTGACATGAGTCCTGAAGGCGTCCCACTCCTTCTTCTTGTTCTCGATGAACTTCTCGAAGATGTGATTGCCCAGGGCCTCTCTCACCAACTCGCTCTTTGACACCTCCTGGATGGCCTCGAAGAGATTGCCTGGCAGCGAGGTGATTCCCGCCTCTTCCCGCGCCTTCTCATCCATCTCGAAAATGTCGACCTCGATGGGCTCGGGCAGGGTGTATTCTTTTTCAATGCCCTCCAGCCCTGCCGCGATCTGCACCGCGAATGCCAGATAGGGGTTGCAGGCAGGGTCGGGCGCCCTGAACTCGATCCGGGTGGCCTTGGCCTTGCCCGGCTTGTACATGGGCACCCTGAGCATGGCCGAGCGGTTTCTCCTGGCCCAGGACACGTAGACCGGGGCCTCGTAGCCGGGAACGAGCCTCTTGTAAGAGTTCACCCACTGGTTGGTGACCGCGCAGATCTCCCGGGCGTGGGTGAGAATGCCAGCGATGTAGTGCTTGCCTATCTTTGAGAGGTGATACTTGTCGTCCGTGTCGAAAAAGGCATTGTCATCGCCCGTGAACAGCGACTGGTGCACATGCATGCCGCTGCCGTTCTGGTTGGCGATCGGCTTGGGCATGAAGGTGGCATACACCCCGTGCTGGCGGGCGATCTCCTTGACCGTGGTCCGGTAGGTCATGACGATGTCGGCCATAGTAAGCGCCTCTTTGTACCGCAGGTCGATCTCGTGCTGCGACGGGGCCACCTCGTGATGGCTGTACTCCACCTGGATGCCCATCTTCTGCAGGCTGAATATGGTGTCGCGCCGGATGTCGGGGCCCCGGTCGATGGGCAGGCCGTCGAAGTACCCGCCCTTGTCAAGGATGGTGGTGCACGTGTCATCGGCAAAGTAGAAATACTCCAGCTCCGGTCCGAGGAACACGGCGTATCCTTTCTGTGCCGCCCTTGCCAGCACGCGCTTGAGGGCATAGCGCGGGTCGCCCTCGTACGGGGTGCCGTCCGGGGTAAGGATGTCGCAGACCATCCGGGCCACGGGATAATCAGACGGTCTCCAGGGCAGGAGCTGGAAGGTGGAGGGATCTGGCTTGGCGATCATGTCGCTCTCGTGGACCCGGGCAAATCCCTCGATGGAGGACCCATCGAAACCCATGCCCTCCTCAATGCCTTCTTCAAGTTCCGAGGCCGTCAGATTGAAGCTCTTGAGCCTGCCCAGAACATCGGTGAACCAGAACTGTATGAAGCTGACCTTGTGTTCCTTCACAGCCTTCATAACATCTTGCTTTGTCTTGCATTGTAACATGGTTCGTCCTCCATTTCCTTCTTCTTGCATTATCAAGCGTTTCTTTGTCTCTTCCAGGGGTCTGTTTTCCCTGAGCTCCAATACCCGGCATGGTCAGGCCCCTGCACAGAAACCCGCACCCGATGCAGCAATCGTCTTCGATGCAGTACTCAAAGCCGCCTTCCCTGAGATCCTTGCGGAAGATTGCCTGCCGGGGACCGATCGCCTTGCATACACCACAGCTGCCAGGCAACCGGCCGGACCGGCTCCGGGCGGGGAGCGTGATCCAAAAGCCGCTTCCCGGTCCTTCAGAAGCCTTATCCGGGCCGGGCCGCTGTTTCCTGGACTGGCCTCACAGGGCCCCGGCAATGCGCTTAAGGACCGCAGGGACATCCTTGTCCAGGATGTGGAGGCGCAGCACCTTCCTTCCCTTTTCCTTCAGCGCGTTCCAGTCGCCCAGGGCCTGGGCGCTCTCCAGGGTCCTAAACGAGATGGCCGATTGCCATGATCCTGGCTTGTCTGGGATCGCGAGATCCCCCGAAACCTGCCGGGTGATCTGGATGAAGAGCCCCTTGCCCTCGTCGCCCTTGTGGAGCTGGCCTGTTGAGTGAAGATACCGAGGCCCGTACCCGCTCATGACCGCGATCCTGCAGGTGTTCCTGATCTTTGTGCAGAGTATGTCCAGGGCCTCGTCGATCTCGTCCGATGGCGGCAGGTACGCCTGGATCGCCACATACGAGGCCTTGTCCGCTGGGCCTAAAAACCATGCCAGGGCATCGGGCGCGGTTTTTGCCTGCGCGTCGCCGTACACGCTGATGTGCCCGTCCTGCAGCGCAGGGGCGGGCTCGGGGAGCACGCCGGTCTTCCGGAACAGCTCCACAGCCTCTGTCGCTCGTTTCTTCGCCGCCTCCACGTCGGGCTGATCAAAGGGATTGACGCCCAGAATGTGCCCTGCCACGGCAGTTGCCATCTCCCAGAGGTAGAACTGCCCGCCGATATCGCACAGATCGTGGAGCCTGATGCGCACCACGGGGTGTCCGGCCTTTTCGAGCTCGTCCAGGATCTTGTCATGGGTGTGATCGCCTTCAAGCCGCAGGTTCACGAAGAGCCGGTCGTCCCGGTATTGCCCGGGCGATCCCGGGCGTTCGCGCACGATGGGGACCATGCCCTTGCCCTGCTTGCCTGTGCTCTCGGCAATGAGCTGCTCCACCCAGTCGCCGAACGAGGCGATCCCGGGCGACAGGAAGAAGGTCACCTTGTTTCTGCCCGCCAGCGCCGCCTCACCGAGGACCGCGCCGAGAATACCGCCTGAGTTTGCACCCTCGGGGGTGCAGCTCCCGGCCCGGCAGTTTTCGGTCATGATCAGGGCCCTGTCCAGGAGCGACTTGATGTCTGCGCCCATGAGCGCGGCAGGCACGAGCCCGAAATGCGAGAGAGCCGAGTATCTGCCGCCCAGATCCGGATCATTGAGGAAGATATTTCTGAACCCGTACTTGCGGGCCGTTTCCACCAGGGGAGAGTCCGGGTCCGTGATCGCGACGAAGTGATCTCCGGCATTGCCCGCTCCCAGGGCGTCCGCAGTCACGGTATAGAAGTACTTGAAGAACGAGAGCGTCTCCACCGTGGTGCCGGATTTGGTCGACACGATAAACAGGGTCCTGGCCGGGTCGATCTTCTGAAATTCGGCAGCCAGAAAGTCGGGGTCGGTGCTGTCGATCACTACGAGATCGAGATATCCCTGGCGCACGCCAAAGATCGACCGCATCACGTCCGGGGCCAGCGAGGAGCCGCCCATGCCCAGAAGCAGCGCGCGGGTATATCCCTTCGATGCAATGTCCCGGGCGAACTGCTCCATCCCGTCGGCGCTGTCGAGGATATCTGCGGGCAGGGAGAGCCAGGCGAGCCGGTTGGCGATCTCCCGGGGGTTTTCGCTCCACACCGTGTGGTCGTGCGCGTGTATCCGGGATATGACCCCGGCCTTGTCCATCTCCTGAAGGCGTGCGTCCACCCTGGTCTTGAGATCACCCAGAGCAGCGGTCATCTGATGCCGCCTGGAGATGATGGCCCGCCTCTTGGCTGCAATGCTGTCCATGAGCGAATGGAACGATCCGGCAAACAGATCTACGCCCTGGTTCTGCAGCTTGGCGGTTACAGCGTCGAGATCGATACCCGCCCTGGTGAGCCGCGCGATCTGCTCACGGGCCTCTTGGAGGCCGGCATCAAGAGTGCTCCCCGTCTTTCCATGATCCAGGTAGGCCTGAAGCGTAGCAGGAGGAAGGGTGTTGACCGTGTGCGGGCCGATGAGCTCGTCCACATAGAGCGTATCCGGATATTTCGGGTTCTTGGTGCCGGTGCTCGCCCACAGCAGCCGCTGGGGCCGGGCCCCATTCTGTTCGAGCGCCTGCCAGCGCTCTCCGGAGAAGATCTCGCCAAAGAGCCCGTAGGCCACCTTGGCGTTTGCCACGGCGATCTTGCCCATGAGATCGCTCAGGGACCTTTTTTCGAGCTCGGGATCGAGCGCGGTGTCCACCCTGCTCACGAAGAACGAGGCCACTGAGGCCACATGGGCGATATCCTTCCCTGATGCCCTGAGTTTTTCCAGGCCGTTCAGATAGGCTTGAGCCACTTCTTGGTAGCGCCTGACGGAAAAGAGCAGGGTCACGTTGACATTGATGCCGTCTGCAATCAGGGTCTCGATCGCAGGTATCCCTTCTTGGGTGGCAGGGACCTTGATCATGATGTTCGGGCGGTTCAGTGTGGAGAACAGGCGCCTGGCCTCCTGGATACTCTTTTCCGTATCATAGGCCAGCATCGGGCTCACCTCGATACTCACGTACCCGTCAAGTCCGTCCGTCTGATCGTACACCTTCCGGAAGAGGTCCGCGGTCCGGGCGATATCGTGGAGTGCGAGACATTCATAGATCTCTTCGATGGACAGTCCGTCCTGGACCAGGGCCGCGAGATCGTCGTCGTAATCGGAGCTGCCTGCGATGGCCTTTTCAAAGATCGTGGGGTTTGACGTGACCCCGCGGATGCCCTGACCGATGAGTGACTTCAGCTCGCCCGAGGTGATCAGAGACCTGCAGATGTAGTCGAACCATATCGCCTGTCCCATACGGGCCAATGTATGGAGTTTCGCCATGTCTTGCGCTCCTTCAAAGGTTTTGGGAAGTTGTGACCGGTCAACTACCATACAGGAATCAGGGCTGAAATCTCAAGCCCCTTTCTCTCATCAGGATATTTTTCCAATGCTTTGCTTTCCGGGCCGTTCTCCCGGTTCTCTCCCGCAACTTAAGGCAGGGTGTCCATGATATCCAGCCCGAAATGAGCAGCCCCTATGAGGCCTGCCTGTGGATTGAGGATGACGTGCACCGGGAAGGCGGAGATGACTCCCGAAAGCCTGCCCTTGAGGAGATACGCCTCCATGAACGGGCTCTGCCTGATGATGGATACAAGCCTCGGCGGTATGCCTCCCCCTACGTATACCCCTCCGGAGGCAAGGATCTTGAGCGCCAGATTACCGGCCTCGGCCCCGAGGACAGAGAGGAAGATGCGCACTGTCTCCTGGCAGATTTCGCAGGCCTTCGCGCTATCCAGCGCGGCATTTACGATAACGGCGGTGGCATCGGGTCCCCTGACCAGATCTTCAGCCAGCCAGCCAGGCTCTTCATGCCTGCCCTGGTCCTTGAGAAACGAATAGATGTTGGGAATGCCGGTGCCCGAGCATATTCGCTCGTAGCTGACATGATCGAAGCGTTCCATGAGGTACTTGAGCAGCTCGAGCTCGATGGCGTCAGTGGGTCCGAACTCGGTGTGACCGCCTTCGGACGCATGGGCGATATAGCGGTTGCCGTCCCAGGTGAGATATGCCTCACCCAGGCCGGTTCCGGCTGCGATGACCGCACGCGGGCCTGTGGGAACCGCGCTGCCCGTGTTCAGAGTGAACAGATCTTTGCGCTGAAGCAGGGGAATGCTGTAGGCAACCGCTTGGAGGTCGTTGATCAGGCTCACCCGGTCGATCTTCAGCTCGGTCTGGAGATATCCGGCATCGATCTCCCACGGCAGGTTTGTGATCCGAGCCCGCTTCCCCACCACGGGCCCTGCCACGCCGAAAACCGCGTGATCCACCCCCGTGACCTCATACCGGTCCAGGAACTCGCCCATGATGGCCTTGAGCGAGCGGTAGGACCCGCTGGGATACGTGCTCTCGTACAGAGGTCTTTCAGGACCGCTCTGTGGCGTGTACAGAGCGAGTATGGTCTTGGTTCCTCCGATATCACCTGCAATCAATTTCATGGCATGCTCCGTTTCCTCTGTTTGATATATATTATCCACCATGGCGCCCCTGTTGGCAATACGATGTAACAAGGGGGGGGTCGGGCACTGTCCGCCCGCCGATCATGAGAGAAATGCCGGCGTGTCCCTGCCTGAGGCACCGGATATCAGGGTTTGCCTCCCCGTAGCCGGCGGCCGTTGCCCGGTTTGAAGCGCAGCGCGAGCGCATCATCCCGGGAAGCTCAGCCTGACGAGTTTCTGCTCTTCGAAGATATTCCTCACCTTGTTGATGAAATCTCTCTCCCTGATGGGCTTCCGGATATATGCGTCTGCGAGTCTCCCCTCGAAAAGTTCCTCCAAGTCGCTCATCCTTGCGCTTCCAGAACAGATAAGCACCTTGATGTGAGGATACTTGAACTTGACATAGTGGACGAACACGATTCCATCCATGCCGGGGCGGTTGATATTGGTGGAGATGACATCAATGCCGCCGCGCCTCTGCTCGATCATCTGCAGGGCCGTGTCGCTGGAAGGAGCGGTGAGGATATCCAGATCATACTCCTCGAAGTTGTTTTCAATGATCGCTCTGATCAATGATCTGACAACCCGTTTGTCATCCACGATCAGAACGATCTTTTTTCTCTTCACGCTCATGGAGTGAGTGCCCTTACGGAATTCAGTATACGTGGCTTGAAACGATTTGCAATCAGGGCTTCACTCTGAGGCGGGATTGTCCTATAGAGAAATAGTGAGGAAATAAAGAATCATGGCGCCTGAAAGAGGGAGAATCCTTCTCCATACCTGCTGCGGGCCCTGTGCCACCGCTTGCGTGGAGCGGCTCGCCCCGGATTACGAGGTCATTCTGTTCTTCAGCAACTCGAACATTGCTCCCCAAGCCGAGTATCTCAAGCGCCTGGAGCACGCGGGAAGGCTCGCCAAGATCCTGAACATAGGGATCAGGGAGGATGCCTATGATCACCGGTCTTGGCTCGATCATGTCAGGGGACTCGAAGACGAGCCCGAGAGGGGAAAGAGGTGCGAGAGATGCTTTGCGTTCAGCCTGGCGAGAACCGCTGCAACGGCAGACGAGCTGCAGATCCCGGTCTTCACCACAAGCCTGAGCGTGAGCCGCTACAAGTCCTCGTCCGCCATTTTTTCCCTGGGCAGGGCATATCAGGGGTTCGAGGCCATAGATTTCAAGAAGAAAAACGGCTATGCCCGGAGCATCAAGCTGAGCCGGCAATACGGCATCTACCGTCAGAGCTACTGCGGGTGCGAGTTCAGTATGAGGCACTGATCCGGCGCATCCTGAATGGAGAGCGCGGCGGACCGGAAAACGTGCGGGCCCTGCCGCAGCCTCCGGATATGACCTGCATGGAGGATTCAATCAGCCGGGCTGTTCTGCTTCCGCTGCTTTCTTTGCCTCTTTCTTCGCCGGCTGCTCCCCGCCTTCTTCCTTCTTCTTTTTCTTCTTGGGCTTGGCTTCTACCACAGGGGGGGCCGCCTTCTTGCCTTTTTCCTTCTGAGGAGCGGCCTTTTTCTCTTCCTTGAGCCTGGCCATATCGACGAGCTTCTGTTCGTTCGCTTCGATCGCGGCGAGCCTGATATTGCTATCGTTTATCTTCGCCTTGAGCTTCTTGACCACGGAATCCTTTTCGATCAGATCCCCGTCGATCCCTGTTTCACCCAGCTCGGCCTTGCGCTGGTCCAGTTTTCCCATCCAGTACGCCTTCTGTGTCTCGCGTACGCTTCGAAGCTTTGAAGCCATATGTTCTCCTTTCGCTCTGGATACTCTCAATCATGAAATCAGCCCTATGGAACGCATGGCCTGCATGATGTTCCGATAAGGGTGTTTTCCTCTAGCATAGTTTTTTTCGGATTTCCAGCCTGTAAGATTTCCGCGCATATGATCCTCTTTATGCCCTGTTCCTTGAATCCGGTTTTGCAATCCCTACTATGTCATTGAGGAACGTTCTCGTTTCACCGGGAAGCCGCCCGTTTTTTCCGGGTGCACGGCCCTGGTGGAACTTAAAAAAAAGGAGGTGTCTGCATGAGGGTGCTGGTATTGTTCTATTCGACCTACGGGCATATCTATCGCATGGCCGAGGCCGAGGCCGAAGGCGCGAGACAGGTGGACGGGGCCGAAGTGGATATCCGCCGCGTTCCCGAGACGCTCTCAGAGGAGATCCTGGCAAAGATGAGGGCCGTGGAGGCCCAGAAGCAGTTCGCCCACATTCCTGTGGCGGCTGTGAGCGATCTGGCCGACTACCACGCCATCATTTTCGGCACCCCCACCCGGTACGGGAATATGACCGGCCAGATGCGCCAGTTTCTCGACGCCGCAGGGTCTCTGTGGGCCGCGGATAAGCTGGTGGGGAAGGTGGGGAGCGTATTCACGAGCAGCGGAACGCAGCACGGCGGTCAGGAGTCGACCATTCTCACCTTCCACGTGAACCTCCTGCACTTTGGCATGATCCTGGTGGGGCTTCCCTACAGCTTCAAGGGGCAGACGATCCTGGGTGAGATCACAGGCTGCTCTCCCTATGGGGCATCGACCATTGCCGGCTCCAGCGGCGAGCGGTGGCCGAGCGAGACAGAGCTCGAAGGCGCGCGCTTCCAGGGAAGGATGGTGGCCGAGACTGCAAAGAAGCTCTTTGCCTGAGATCCCTCCCGGCTGGGCAGGAGACACCCTCGCTTGGGAAGAATCAGGTGCGGATGCGCTTCTTGAGCTCTCTGATCAGGGCGATGCAGACCTGACTCGCATCAGCCACGATGGCGACGTCGGCCATCTTCATCATGGCGGCGTTGGGATTCTTGTTGACCGCAATGATGAATCCGGCGTTCTTGATCCCTGCGGTATGCTGGATGGCGCCCGAGACACCGAACGAGAAGAGCACCTTGGGGCTGATGTGCCGGTCGGCCTGGCCCACCAGGGCGTCCTCGTCGGCCCACTTGGCATAGACCACGGGCCTTGTTGCGCCCACCTCGCCGCCCAGCACCCGGGCCAGCTCGAAGAGGTTTTTGAACCTGGTTTTGCTGCCCATGCCCCGGCCTCCGCACACCACCACCGGGGCCTCGCCGAGCTTCTGCTCCCTGGCCGGCTGACGTTCGGAGCTGACGAGCCTGACCCTGTCCCCGGGGAGGTCACCCGGCAGGGCCACATTCACGATCTCGCCCGTGGCCTGGTAGTTGTGGGGTATTTCCTGGAACACGCCCGGCCGCACAGTCGCCATCTGAGGCCTTTTCTCCGGGGTGACGATTCTGGTCAGGAGGCTCCCGCCAAAGGCGGGTGCAGTCTGCACCAGCAGGCCCTCACCGTTGATTTCCAGGCCAACGCAGTCCGCGGTCAGTCCAGTCTTGAGGCGCTTTGCCAGGCGCGGGGTGAATTCCCTGCCGAACGAGGTGGCGCCTACCAGAATGATCTCCGGACCATACTGCCGCACGATCCGCTCCATCAGTGCCACATAGGTGTCCGTACTGTAAAACTTGAGTCCGGGGTTGTCGCAGACATAGACCTTTGTGGCTCCGTGCGCGATATACTCTCCAACCCACTCGTCCACCTCGTGGCCGAATACCGTGGCGCACACCTCGGCCTCGATCTTTTTGGCCAGGTCGGTTGCACGCGAGAGAAGCTGCAGGGTCACCCGGTTCTGGAAATAGTTGCGGTAATCCCCGAATACCCAGATGCTGCGCCTTTTCTGATCCATGGATTATTTCACCGCCTTGAGGTCTTTGCGGATAAGGCTCCCGATCGTGTCGTCGAACCGGTCGAGAAGCTCTTCCACAATCTTCTTGGGCGCCCCTTTGAGCACAATGTTCTCCTTTTTCGCAACAGGAGAGAAGATGTCCATGATCCGGGTGGCCGACCCCTGCAACCCCACGTCGTCATCGTCAAGGCCCAGATCCCGTGCCCCCACGGTCAGAATGCCGGGCTCCCGGAACGCGTCGTGCAAACCTGACATGGACGCATAGCGGGGTACATAGAAGCCGGTGGCCACAGTGACGAGTCCGGGCAGGTCCATCTCCAGGGTTTCGAGAAAGTTGTCCGACACCCGTTTGATCCGCATGGCGTTTCCGCAAAGATCAAGGCCTTCCACGGCCGCGATCGACGGGATGCGCAGCTCTTCGGAGAGCTGGGGCCCCACTTGGGCGGTTTCGCTGTCAGAGGTGTGGCATCCGCAGAGGATCAGGTCGAAGTCGGGACAGAAGATCTCGATGGCCCGTGCAAGGGTGAACGAGGTGACCAGGGTGTCCGCGCCCGCCATCTTCTGGTCCGATACCATGAGGCAGCGGTCAGCGCCCAGGGCGATAGCCTCTCTGAGGATCTCCTCTGCCATGGGCGGCCCCATGGTCATGGCCGTGATGTGCCCGCCGTGGCGCTCCTTGAGCACCAGCGCCGCCTCCAGGGCATGCTTGCAGGCTGGGTTCATCATGCCCTCGGCCACGTCCCTGGTGAGCGTGCCGGTCACCGGGTCCCACGGAAGATCGCTCACCATGGGCACCTGTTTCATGCATACGATCATCTTCAGCATCACCGCCGCCCTCTTCACACCGGCTCGGCCAAGATGGCCCGGGAAATCACCATGCGCTGGATCTCGCTCGTTCCCTCGTAGATCTCGGTCACCTTGGCATCGCGAAAATAGCGCTCCACATCATACTCCTTGCTGTAGCCGTAGCCGCCGTGTATCTGCACGGCCTTTCCTGTCACCCTCGATGCAGTGGCGCTGGCATAGAGCTTGGCCATGGATGCCTCCTTGCCAAAGGGCCTGCCGCTGTCCTTGCGCGCGCTGGCGCGGTACACCAGCAGACGTGCCGCGTCGATCTCGGTAGCCATGTCCGCGAGCATGTTCTGGATAGACTGAAACGATGATATGGGCTTCTTAAACTGCTGGCGCTCCCGCGAGTACTTGACCGAGGCCTCATAGGCCGCCTGGGCGATCCCCACGGCCTGGGCCCCGATCCCGATCCTGCCGGTATCGAGCGCATCGAGGCCGATCTTCAGACCGTCACCCTCGCGGCCGAGCAAATTCTCCGGTCCGACCCGGCAATCCTCGAAGAACAGTGATGACACGGGATTTGCCCGCATGCCGCACAAGTCTTCAATCTCTCCTACGGCAAAGCCGGGCATGTCCTTTTCCATGATGAACACGCTCGCGTTCCGGCCCGGATTTGCCTGCGGATCGGTTATGGCAAAGATCAGCGGAAGGCTGCACACCCCGCCGTTGGTCACGAAGATCTTGGTGCCGTTGATCACGTACTGCCCGCCCGTGAAAACCGCATGGGTCTCAACGCCGCCCGCATCCGAGCCGGCGTTGGCCTCGGTGAGACAGAATGCGCCGATGCACTCGCCGCTCGCGAGCCTGGTCACGAAGCGCTCCTTCTGCTTAGGCGTGCCGTACTTGAGGATCGGGGATATCCCCACGCTGTTGTGGACCGTGAGGCACAGCCCCAGCGATCCGCTCACGCGGGAGATCTCCTCGATGACGATCGCGTAGCTGATGCTGTCGATCCCGGCACCGCCGTACTCCTTCGGCACCTGGAGCCCGAAGAAGTTCAATGGGCCCATCTTCTCGACGACCTCGATGGGAAACCGGGCCTCCTGGTCGATCTCGTGGGCAATGGGTCCGAGTTCGGTCTCAGCGAACTCCCGCACGCTCTTGCGGACGAGCTTATGTTTCATGCATGCATCGAATTCCACAGCAGTTGCCGCTCCTTTGCCATGAATCGTTTCTCGTGTGGTTCGGTGCTGCACGATAACCCAATCCAGGGGAAAGTTCAAGGAAATGCAATGCAAGGTTGCTTTAAAAAATGTCTCTTTAAGGGCCTTGAATATTCATGCTTGAGGACCTAGGTAAACGAATGATATTCATGCCTATTCAAAACCGAACAAGCAAATGGAGGAATCATGGATCGCAAAAAGGAAACCCGCCAGTTCAAGACCGAGGTGCAGCAGCTGATGAGGCTTATCATAAACTCGCTCTATTCCCATCCCGAGATCTTCCTGCGGGAGCTGATATCCAACGCCTCGGATGCCATCGACAAGGTCAGGTTCAAGTCTCAGACCGACCCGGGCATTCTCGGGCAGGACACCGAGCTCAGGATCAGGATCATACCGGACAGTGAAAACCGCACCATCACTATTGAGGACAATGGCATCGGCATGACCTATGACGAGGTGGTTGAAAACATTGGAACCATCGCCCAGAGCGGCACCCGGGCCTTTCTCGAGGCCATGGAAGAGGCAAAGGGCAAGGAAAGCCTCCTGCCCGAGCTCATCGGACAGTTCGGGGTCGGGTTTTACAGCGCCTTCATCGTAGCGGAGAAGGTCACCCTTCTCACCTGGGCCGCGGGTCAGGAACATGCTGTAAGATGGGAATCATCCGGCGACGGCTCCTACACCGTGGAGGAGGCGGAAAAGGATTCGCGCGGCACCGCGGTGACGCTGAAGCTGAAAGAACGCGGCCACGACGATCCCGACTATACGGACGAGTGGACCATCCGGGGCATCGTGAAGCGCCACTCCGACTTCGTGAACTACCCCATCGTCATGGATGTCGAGCGTCAGGAGCAGGTCCCCGAAGACCAGCTCATCAAGGACAAGGACGGCAAGCCCATCGGGTCGACCAGCCGCACCGTGAAGAAGCCGGAGACCCTCAACTCCATGAAGGCCATCTGGACAAAGAACCGCTCCGAGGTCACCGAGGAGGAATATACCGAGTTCTACAAGCATATCAGCCACGACTGGGAGGCCCCCCTGGCGCATCTCCATATCCGGTTCGAGGGCACCACCGAGTACCAGGCCCTGCTGTACATCCCCTCTCACCTTCCCTTTGACTTCACCCTGCGGGAGCGCAGGCACGGCATCCACCTCTACAGCAAGCGGATCTTCATCATGGACGACTGCCGGGAGCTCATGCCCGAATATCTCGGGTTTGTCCACGGCGTGGTGGATGCTCCGGACCTGAACCTCAACATCAGCCGCGAAATCCTGCAGCAGGATTCGCTGGTCAGGAACATCCGGAAAAACCTTCTCAAGCGGATCTTTGACCTGCTCGAAAACATGGAGCCCGAAAAATACGGACAGTTTTTCACTGAGTTCGGCGCCATCCTGAAGATCGGGGTCCCCACGGACCATGAAAACCGGGAGCGGATCGCGGGGTTGCTCAGGTACCGCACCACCAAGTCCCAAGGGAAGTTCGTGTCGCTTCAACAATACATGGAGCGGATGCAGCCCGGGCAGGACGAGATCTACTACATCACGGGCGATAACCTCGCGGCCCTGTCCAACAGCCCGCACTTGGAGCGCATCAAGGAGAAGGGCCTGGAGGTGGTGCTCATGACCGACCCAATCGACGAGTGGGTAGTGCAGCACCTGGGGCAGTTCGAGGGCAAGAAGTTCACGAGCGCGGAAAAGGGCGATTTGGGCCTGGACAAGCCGGACGACAAGAAAATGGACGAGTTCAGCGGATTCTTCGCCTTTCTCAAGGACGAGCTCAAGGACCTGGTCAAAGAGGTAAAGCCTTCGACCCACCTCAAAGACTCGCTTTCCTGCCTTTCCGGCGAGGCATATGACATGAGCGCCTACATGGAGAAGATCCTGCGGGCCTCGGGCCAGAAGACCGAACCCGTGAAAAGGGTGCTCGAGCTCAACATCGACCATCCGGCCATCGCGAACGTCAAGTTTGTGTTCCAAAAGGACCGGACCGACCCGGTTCTCAAGGATTACGCCCGGCTCCTCTATGATCTGGCTGTGGTCGCCGAAGGGGGCAAGGTGGAAGACCCCTCGCGCTTTTCCCGGACCGTGGGCCTGCTCATGGCAGAGGCCATCACTGCGGAAGAGCTCATGGCCGGGGATGCCATCGAGGTGTGAAACATCGGTTAAAGGGGGCCCTTTCTCTGAGAAAGGGCCTTTCTGATCCATTTTAAAGGCCCTATCCTGCCCGTGCCCGGCTGGCATGTGCGACGACCAGGTACAAGAGATGCTGCACCACGTGTTCTCGTCATGAACACCAGGCCGCGATTCAATCGGATCATCCTCACTGCTGATGCAACCCCATGAGAGTGGCCAGGTTCGGACTCAGCTAAACGATCCCGTGTACCGGGAACGAATGAACGCATGAGTGTGGATACGAAATCATGCTTGTGATACAAAGCAAACCAAACCTCCAACTCACAGTCAGGGGCAGATGAGAAACGCATGAAAAAGATCATCCTGATCCTGCTCGCAGCAGCCTATGCAGCGAGCCCCTATGACCTAGTGCCGGATTTTCTCATCGGCTGGGGCTGGCTCGACGACCTGTTGGTCTTCTATCTCCTGTACCGGTATGTGCTCTTCCCGGCTGCGGGCCGATCCGCCCGGACCAGAGGCTCCGGGGGCCAGGGACGGGAACATGCAAGGCAGGACTCAGCCGCAGGCGGCCGGTCCGGCTTTGAAGATAAAGGCCCCTCTGGCCGCACACCCGGTCTCAAAGATCCCTATTCCGTGCTCGGCCTCGACCGGGGGGCGTCCAGAGACGAGATCCAGAAGGCCTACCGGGCGCTCGCGAACAAATACCATCCTGACAAGGTCCAGCATCTTGGCGAGGAGTTCAGGGCACTGGCTGAAGATCGTTTCAAGGAGATCAGGCAGGCGTATGTCTCGCTCATGGAATGAGCGCAGCGATCAACGGCTTGGCCCATGGAAAGGCAGTCTCCGGTCCGGGTTGAATCCTGAAATCGGCCGGTAACGCAGCCCTTCTCAAACAACCCGAAGCGGATCGAGAAGAAAGGGCCCTTCCGCCGGCCCCAAGGGCTTTAAAAGCCCCTTCCACCCGCGCTCGTACAGTGGAACGGCCCTGTCCTCGGACAACCTTTTTTCACTGTATGAAAACAAACCCTTGCAGATCGTTACTCTGGATATTATAGTACCGGCTCGTGGACACCCCCAAGGATCCTGGTACCTTCTCAGGATATGCGGGATGTTGAATATTCTTTCAAGTATTGAATAGCACGAGACGATAGGAACCGGCAGAGGACAATAATGATTACCCTCAGGCGAGGAGAAAGGACGTCGAAGCGCCATGGGATTTTTCCGGAGGAGCGAGATGGGGATAAAGAACGGTTCGAACATGGATAATATCGTGGGTCTGCTCGGCAAGGGCACTGATTTCGAAGGCAAACTGATTTTCGAAGGAACTTTGCGGATCGACGGCAAATTCAAGGGAGAAGTGATCACCAGCGGGATCCTCGCTGTCGGCGACGGGGCCCTGGTCCATGCAGAGATCCAGGCCGACACGATCATCGTGCGCGGAGAGGTCCACGGAAACCTCAAGGCTGCAAAACAGGTGGAGATCAAAGGCAACGGCAGGCTTTACGGCAATATCAGCACGCCTTCACTCATCGTGGACGAAGGGGTGGTTTTCGAAGGAAGCTGCCAGATGACCAAAGCGGAGAAGACGGTCATCCCCCTGGACGTGAAAAAATAGCGCAAGGTTCTTATAGCCGCCCTTCTCTTTCTCGCCGAATCCCCCTTTGCAGGGGCACATCAAAAAACCATCCGACAATGCCAAAGCTTTCCGACACATATCACAACCCTGGTGATGTCTAGCAGGAATGCGCACCCTCCTTGCCGGTGCCAGCGACCGGGGCGTCCCGGCCTTCGCCGCAGTGCACGAAGCAGCTCTTGCGCTCCTTTGCCTGGTACATGGCCTCGTCGGCGCGTTTCAGAAGCACCTCTGCATCATGGCCGTCTTCGGGAAAGACACTGATCCCGATGCTGGTGGTGATGAAATCAATGGTGATGCCCATGATATGATAGGGCATGCACAGCACCTCGACGAGCCTCCCCGCCACCCGTTCTGCGTTGAGGTTCCGGGGGTTGGTCAGGATGACCGAAAATTCGTCGCCGCCGAGCCTGCTCACATAATCGCTCTCGCGAACGGTCCGCCGGAGCCTGGCCGCCACCTCGACGAGAAGCCTGTCTCCGATTTCGTGACCATGGACGTCATTGACCTTTTTGAACGAATCCAGGTCCAGAAACAGCACTGCCCTTGTGCCGCGGTAACGCCTTGCCTCCCTGATGGTCTCGGTGAGCTTTTCCACGAAAGCCTTCCGATTGAACAGCCCGGTAAGGGGATCATGATACGCCATGTAGGCGAGCTCCTGCTCGAACCGTTTGCGTTCGGTGACGTCGCGGATGATCCCCTGGAATCCGACCGGATCACCCTTGCGGTCTCTCTTCAGGGAGACCGAGGTCTCCGCCACGAAACAGGACCCGTCTTTCTTTATGAGCTCCCACTCGATCGACTTGACGGATTCACCGGTGATGAAGATCTTGTGGAACGCCTTATAGACATACTCGGCATTGGTCCTGTCCATCAGTCGCCGGTAGTTCATGCCCATCATCTCTTCCTCGGTGCAGCCCAGGTGTTCAGGAATCCGGCTGTTGAAAAAGGTGAAGTTGCCCGCCAGATCCACCTCGAAATACCCGTCTTCTATGGAGTCGAGTATGATCCGGAAACGGGTATCGCTCTCGATGAGGGCATGTTCCGTCTCCAGGCGTTCGGTGACGTCACGGGCCACGCCCTGCACCATTTTTTCTCCGTCCTTGTTCGTGACCAGGATGTTGTTGTATTCAATGACATGGGATTTGTCGTCCCTTGAAACCACCTGCATGAGGCCCTCGTCCTTACCATTGGAGGTGACCCGGCGGAGATAGTCGTCGAACTGTTTGCAGAAATGCTTCGGCATCAAACTCCTCGCGTTCCTGCCCACCACGTCCTCGCGATACAACCCGAGCCTTCCGGTATAGTGGGGGATGAGCTCGGTGAAATTGCCCTCAAGATCGTGCTCGAATACGAACTCGGTGATGTTTCGGGATATTTCGGCAAAGCGCTCACGGTAGTCCCCGAGTTGCATATTGAGCTCGGATATCCTCCGCTCCAGATCCCGATATGTCGGTTTCCCTGCCATGAAAACCCTCCTCAGGCAGGACCGTAGGCGGCATGCACGAGGAAAAACAGCCTGTCGCCCGCCTTTTTTTGCGTGTCCTGGAGCTTCAAATAAGAGTTCCCCCTTGGAGATACATTTTTCTTCACAACACCTATCGGAAAACTCTAAAGAAAAATTTATTTTTTGGATTCCAGACCTATTTCAACAAAGGAACAATTATATGCCTCTATTTTTCACATATTGCTCAGACATCTTGACTTCAGCCCGGACATCATTATCATTAACCCTACGCCTTGGGTTCACATTCAAAAGGTGAGTATCTCCCCATAGACCCTCACTCGGATTGAACCCAAGGCCTCCCTCTGGGCAGGCGGCTTTAAGTCGAATATGGCACTTGCAAGGACAACGCCTTTGTAAAGCAGCTCCTCTTAGCTAAGCAAGGTATTCGTCAGCCCACGCGGAGCCCGTAGCAGCCTCAGGCATTGCGTGGTTGAGTATGCGCTGTCCTTCAGCCTTGGCGGGATCCGTAGTTTTTATCGAGCAGCTTCTTCGTCACCGACCCCGGCTTTTTCAGAATCTTCGAGCCCCTGGTTATCTTGCAGAGGCTGATCTGATGACGTGCCGCAATGCTTCTCTGGGCGTGTCCGGCATGCAGTTCCTTGAGCAGCTCCCACCTGAGCTCCAGGTCCTTGATCTCCTTGGGCGTGAATATCTCCTCAAAAAACGAGGCCATCTCTTGATGATCGCGGATGTCGGCGAATATCTTTTCCAGCTCGTTACGGACCTTCATGGCAGCCTCCTTCAAGGGAATATTGTCTATAGTTACAACACAATGATTCTTTTTTCCAGAGAATCCTTGCCCCTCCCGGACCACCCGCCCCATCCGTTTCACAGAGAACATCTGTTCTTGCTGGGTCTGCATGGTTCCAGGCTCACCGCATCATCCACCGGAGGCGGTCCTTTTTTTAAGGGACCAGGGGCACCCGAAGATGATTTGACGCACGAAACCCCGGAGGTTATAGAGAAGCAGAGAGAACCAAGCATGGAGGAGGTGACCCCCAGGTGATGAAGCTGATCTCATGGAATGTCAACGGGCTCAGGGCCGCACTGAAGAGCGGGTTCCAGGAAAAGGCGCAGGCTTTTTGCGCGGATGTCGTATGCATACAGGAAACAAGAGCGGGAAACGGTGATATCGTCGTCGATCTTCCGGGCTATCTGCAATACTGGAATCATGCCGAGAAAAAAGGATATTCGGGGACAGCCGTCTTCTCGCTCAGAGAGCCCCTGTCCGTATCGTACGGCATGGGCATGCCCGAGCACGACCGGGAGGGGAGGATCATCACCCTGGAGTTTCCGGGCCTCTTCCTCGTGAATGTCTACACCCCCAATTCCCAGCGCGGCCTGACCAGGCTCGACTACCGCATGAGGTGGGACTCCGACTTCTTCGCATACCTGAAAACACTCGAGCAGACCAAACCCGTGGTCTTCTGCGGAGATCTCAACGTGGCCCATAAGGAGATCGACCTCAAGAACCCGAAAGCAAACGTTCGCAACGCCGGGTTCACCCCCGAGGAGCGCAGCTCATTCGACCGGTTCGTGCAGAGCGGCTTCATCGACACCTTCAGAGTTTTCAACCACGAGCCCGGCCGCTACACCTGGTGGTCCTACCGGTTCAATGCCCGAGCCAGGGGGATCGGGTGGCGGATCGATTATTTCTGCGTCTCTTCCTCGCTCAAATCCCTGCTCAGGGACGCATTCATTCTCGATCAGGTCATTGGCTCGGACCACTGCCCGGTGGGAATCGTCCTCGACGGGAACTGAGCTGTCTTTCGATATCTTCGCCTACTTCAGCAGGTACAGGCTGATTGCCATGACCATCATTCCTGTTATGACCCCGAGAATGGGGCCGTGCTCGGAATCGAGGGTTTTGGCCACCGGGATGAGCTCGTCCAGGGAGATGGCCACCATGATTCCTGCCACGCATCCCAGGGCAATGCCCATCACTGTCTCTGACAAAAAAGGCGCGAGGAGCGCAGCGGCGAGGAGCGCGCCCGCGATCTCGCTGATCCCGGAGAAAAACGACCAGAGGAAGGCCTTTTTCCGGCTGCCCGATGCAAGGTACACCGGTGCTGAAATGGCCAGGCCCTCGGGGATGTTGTGAATGGCGATGGCAATGCCCAGCGCCACGCCCACTCTTAAGTCCTCCATGGCGGCGATAAAGGTGGCCATGCCTTCGGGGAAGTTGTGGATGGTGATGCCCAGCATCACCAGAAGCCCGGTCCTCTCCAGCCCCTCCAGGGAATGCGTTCCGGCATTCCCTGGCACGGCCAAGGAATGGTCGTGCTGGCCGATGTATTCATGGGGGATCGCCAGATCGATGAGAAAGTAGGTCATCATACCGGCGAAAAACGCACTGTAGGCTCCCGCGAACCCCAGCGCAGGGACCGCGACCGCCGTGGGGAGCAGCTCACCAAAGGCCACGAGCACCATGACCCCGGCGGAAAACCCCAGGGAAAACCCGATGAAGGCAGTCGAAGGCCTCCGGGAATACAGCCCCAGGACACTGCCGATGGCCGTTGACAGCCCCGCCAACGTGGTAATGAGCAGGGCCTGGAACACCCCGGTCTCAGCCAACGACTCACCTCCTTATGCCGGATATGGGCATCCTGTGCCTTATGCCCTTAGCATGAGGCCCGGGAAGGGACCACACCTGTGTTCACATGCTAAGGAATGCCTAGCGGGCGCCCTTCCAGGTAAAGCTCTCCTTTTCCACAGACCCGGAGTCCATATCCAGCGCATCCAGCTCGCCCAGAATGTAGTCCTGCATGGCAGGAGGACCGCAGAGAAACACGGCCGGGTTTTCGGAAGGCAGATATTTCTTCATCAGATCCCTGCTGCACCGCCCGGGTTCATAGAAGACGGCCGGAAGGTCCTGACGGGCATATCTGCTCAGATCGGCCCCCGGAGCCTCCCTGCTCAGGTTGTGCACGACTGTCAGGGGGATTTCCCTGCTCAAGGCGCCCAGCTCCTCCAGGGCAAACGCATCGTCGAGCAACCTGTTCGACCACAGGAGAACGACCCTGCTGCGGGCCCTGATATTCCGGAAGTGCCTGAGCACGCTCAGGAAAGGGGTGATGCCCACGCCGCCCGCGATCATCACGATCTCCCCGTGCTCATCGATATGGCTGCAGAATGCCCCGTACGGACCGGATACGATCACAGGGTCGCCCTCTTTCAACTCAGGAATCAACGAGGTGAACACGCCGATCTTCTTGATGGTGACCCTGAGCAGGGGGTCTTCCGGGGCGCAGGATATGGTGAATGGATGAGGTTTGCTCCACTGGCCGTCCTGCATGATCTTCAGGGTGAGAAACTGGCCTGCGCGCCGTTTCCTGAACGATTCACCGTAACCCTCAATGAACAGGGACGTGATGTCCCTGTTCTCCTGGATTTTTTTCACTACCCGTGCCTTGTCCTTGCTCATCACTCGCCCCCTTGCATGCCTGTCGATGGCATCTTATGTATACAGAAGTTATAGAGAAATGACAGGAGGTAATCAAGACACGAGGGAAAAGGAAATATCTGCAGACACGTTGACCAAGGGTCGTGCAGGGTGCAAGCAGGACCATTCATGCACGCTTCTGCACGTGCATGAAGGTCCATACCGACCATGCTCCTTGCCAAACAAGAGCCCGGGTTCTTATGTTTGCCGGAAAGATCAGGGCTGTGCGCCTACGTATCCATGTATGGGCATATACCCGGCAAAGTGTTATTTCGCCGTGGCTTTGTGCATCACGGCTGCCTGTGCAACCACGCCTGCTATGCTCAGGGCCGTGAAGATGATCACGCTGACCGCAACGCCTTCATGGAGCGACTGCGTGATGAGCAGGGAACCGATCAGGGAAGACAGGATGATGATGGACCAGTCGAAGAACACGGCAAAGAGCACCGCGCACAGGGCGCCTGCGATCGCACCCGCGATCCACGGGGCATGCTCCGCAGTCAGGTGAAAATAGTGCGCAAGAGAAAATGCAAAGAAACCTCCGGCAAGAAAACCGGCAACCGCCATGACGATGCGTTTGAAGAACACTGCCAGCAGACCCGCAAGCGCGCCCGACCCAAGGGCTGCGGCAACGACCATCCAGCCGGGCCGGCCAAGGAGGAGCTGGGGCACGGCGAGAAGTCCGTACAGCAGGACCACCAAGCCCACAAAGAGCCAGTACAGCTGCCTTCCGAACATGATCAGGCAGATGCCCGCCAGCGTGTTGATCGTATCCAGACTCACCATCATGCCGCTCTTTCATTCCACTGCAGGAATTTCCCAGCAGGGCCTGTTCTCTTTCGCAAGCACAAGAAAACAGGGTATTCTCCTGCCCATGCATGCCGCACTTCAGCCTTTTTGCAAAGGGCAGTCAATGGCATGGAGCCTTTATGGCAGGCCCCAAGGCCCTGCCGAATCCGCAAGCTGAGAGGATCAGGACCGCGCGGCATCCTTTGGGGGCGTGATTGCTGACTCCCCGGCCCGGCGGCCGCAACCACCGGCTTCATTCAAAGATGGGCCCGGCCTCTGTAAGGACACGGTCGGGTTAGTAACGTCCGCCAGTTCTTCGTCCACCACCACCGCCGCCGTGGCCGCCTCTGCCTCCCCTCATGGGACCGCCGAACCCTCGTCCGCCACCCCGTGAAGAACCGCCTTCGGTTCTCGGGCGCGCCTCGTTGACATTCAAGGCCCTGCCCTTGAACTCCTTGCCGTTCATCTCATTGATGGCGGACCGTGCCTCCTCTGCGGACGGCATCTCGACAAAACCGAATCCCTTGGACTGACCGCTGAATTTGTCTTTGATGATGTTAATGCTCGTGATCTCGCCAAAGTCTTGGAATGCCGACCGTAAATCGTCTTCCGTGACACTGTACGCCAGGTTTCCTACGTAGATGTTCATAAATGGTTCTCCTTTAGGGTTTTTCAATAATTCAGCTTGCAGATACGTAAGGCGGGAATCGAGAGGCATGCCAGCCGAAACGTCTCTTATCTCTGTACGTTGTTTTCAATCACGTGAATCGTTCATCCAATAAAAAATGTCCTCGATATTATGTATGAAGCAAACCTGGAAAAAAGCAACACCCATTTCTTTATTTTTGAAACACGAGAGACTCGGCAGCGTGATCGTCATTGCCGGTACTCTACAGCTATTTCCCGTGTCTTCACAAGAGAATAATGCATCCGGGCCAGGTGGGCTCTACCGGTCCTTCTTGCCCTTGAGCAGGGCATCGAGGCCGGCGAAGGCCTTGTAGGTGTGGGACGCGCCCGGCTCGTTTGTCCGGGTCTCCTCTCCATACCACTGGCCGTCGACATCCCTGGAATGTTCGATGTCGTGGCAGTAGACGCACAAGAGCTCCCAGTTGCTCCCGTCGGGCGGGTTGTTATCATGGTTGTGGTCCTTGTGATGAACCGTGAGCTCGCGCAGCTTTCTGCCCGAAAGCTCGCGACCGCACCGCGCACAGACCCAGGGAAAGAGCCTGAGGGCCTGCTCCCGGTAGCCCTTCTCGCGCTGCTCCCTGCTGCGCCTCACCTCTGCCGAGAAATCGCCCAGCCTGCCGGAGTCCGTGCCTGGTTTCTTGTGTGGCATCTGCACACCCTCCTGTATGCAATAATATGATCCCGTGGTCCTGTATTGGGGCGCCCTCTGCAAAGAAGAAGTTCTTTCAGACACTCTACCTTCGGCGTTTTGAGCAGGTCTGCATCCTTGCGCGAACAGCCCGCGAGCGCGAGCCCGGCAGCAAAGGCCGGAGCCAGGCACAGAAGGATGCAGACGCAAAAGAACTCCGCCGCTTTGTTCCGCGGCCCGGAAGTCCTGTTCTGCAGGGGCAAAGCCATGCGCATACGATACTGGACTATTCGCTCCGCGACAATACCCTTTGTTTCAGGTGTGCACCACTTTCGTGAAGAACCTCTTCCCAGAGACTGTTCTTCCCGTGCCCACCTGTGCTAGTATTCCAGTGGTAATCAGGCATGGAGTCAGGTCTCAAGGGGCTGTTGAGCACCGAGCACTGGCCGGGACGCATGAATACCCGCTAAGCCTGAAGGTCCTGCTGGAGCTCGGAAGCTCGGTATGGGCACCCACATATCCGATCCGGATCATGGATATGAAATAAGCTGTTTACCTGAGAAGCCAAGACGTACTAAGAATACCCGGCAGGATGGAGAATCAACCAAGGCGCGCATATCTCTTTGGGATCGCTGCCGTGCTGCTCTGGTCCACGGTCGCATCGGCCTTCAAGCTCTCGCTTAAGTATCTTGACCCGGCCCAGCTGCTCCTCTACTCCACACTGTTCTCCATTGCGGCCCTGGGCGGCATCCTCGCGGTTCAGGGGAGACTGGGCGTCATATTCACCTATACGCGAAGGGAATATGCCCGATCCCTGCTCCTGGGCATCATCAACCCCTTTCTCTACTATCTGGTGCTGTTCAAGGCATATGGCCTTCTGCCCGCGCAGGTCGCACAGCCCATCAACTACACCTGGGCCCTCACGCTCGCGTTCCTTTCCATCCCGCTGCTCGGACAGAAGATCGGCGTGCAGGAGATCACGGCCGGGCTCATCAGCTATCTGGGCGTGGCCATCATCTCCACCAGAGGCAGCATCGCGGGACTGGACGGAGTCAGCCTGCCGGGCGTGGGGCTCGCTCTCTTTAGCACGGTCCTGTGGGCCCTGTACTGGATCTACAACACCAAAGACAGCCGAGACCCGGTGGCAGGCCTCCTGCTCAATTTCCTGTTCGGGCTGCCCTTTGTCTTTGTGTTCTGCCTGGCCTTCTCCGACATCCGGGCCGTCTCGCTGCCCGGTCTTGCCGGGGCGGCCTATGTGGGCCTGTTTGAGATGGGCGTCACCTTCGTGCTGTGGATCCATGCCTTGAAATATGCCGAGAACACCGCCCGGGTGGGCTACCTGATCTTTCTGTCTCCCTTCCTCTCACTGGTTTTCATCCGGGTGCTCGTGGGTGAGGAGATCCTCGCATCCACGGTTGCAGGCCTCGTGCTCATCGTGGCCGGGCTGGTGATCCAGCATACCGGGGCCTCACGGAAGCGCGGGCTCGAGCCGCAGAGCTGACATACCGGGGAAGAACCCCTCTGCAGGCCCCCAGCCTGAGGCTAAGAGGCCCGGAGATGAGGGCGTCACCTCGACGACGGGACTTATTCCGTTCCTGCGCTTCGTCCCTGCTCCCGGGCGCCCCACAGGGCCAGGCCGGTTTCCTCGTCAAACACCCGCTCAAGCGCCGGACCCTCGAAGGCCTCGATGATGCACTCGCAGGCAAAGACGATCGTGCCCGGGGCAAGATGCCCCCCATATGCGCGTCCCGTATCATCCGCCAAGGTCACATGGGCGTGCACGAACACCTGCCCGTCTTTGACCGAGACGTTCCCCGAGAGCTTGGTGATCTCCATTGCCTTGTCCAGGGTGAGATATGCGTATGCCCGGGCCTGTTGATCGTAGAACCCGATGCTCGCCTTTTTCACCGCACCGATGGCCTCGATGCGGCCCAGCCTGATGTCGTGCTGCCTGCATATCCCCGTGAGCTCCTCCAGCAGGTCGGCACCGTGGTTAAGTCTGCCAATGATCGTCTGTGCGTGTTTCATCCGGGTCATCTGTGACATCTCATGTCCTTTCATTCCTGCTGAATTTTTCTGTCCTTAAGAAATCCACGGCAGATCATGCATTCCACCGGGAAGAGCGACCGTGCCGGGCTGCCGGAAGGCAGGGCTGAAGGTTGATTCTCCTGAAGTTCGGCCGCGTCGCGGACACCCTGATGGCCGCGGAACACACCATAACTGCTGGAGGAGCACGCAGTCTAGGACAAAGTTATGCTTGAGATCGGTTTCCAGATCGCCTTTCTGGGCGAGGTCGAGATGCTCCTCAAAGACCTCGCGGGCGGCAGCAAGGGCAAGGTAACCCCTTCCCCATGGTTCACTCGCTCTGGTCCGCGCTTCCGCGGGAGCAATAGTGATTCGTTTTAAGGCTGTTCTCTGCCCATACCAGGCAGCCCGGGCACAGGCAGTGCTCCACCCACCTGAGGTCCTGGCAGGTGGCGTTTCCCGTGGAGCAGTAGAGACCCGGAACCTGTTCTGGCCTGGGCATTCCCTCCACCTTCTTGGCCTCTGCGTATTTTTCCTTGGCACAGGCGCTTCGCACCTGGACAGGGCACTCGCCGCACAGGCATTTGCCGATATTTTCCTGGGTAAATTCAACCTTGGGCATGATTATTTCCTCCTTAAGGGTTGAGTATGACGGATGAGAAAAACCAAACCTTTGTTAAAGCCGCCTCGTACGGATGCTCTGCTCCGCGACATGATTCATATCCTGCCGACTTGTTTTATGATCTCGTCGGCGCCGGCCTCGATGGTCCTGTCGGTCATGTTGACGACAAAGAATCCTCCTTTGTTGAACACCCGCCGCGCCTCGGCTATGTCTTCGTCGATCACGTCAGGGTCGGTATAGCCCGTTCGGGCCGGTGATCCGATACGATCCATCCTTCTGCTCCTGATCGCCAGCAGACGGTCGGGGTCGATGCTCAAGCCCGCCACACGCGACTGTTCCATTAGATAGAGCTCTCCGGGCATGGGCGTTCCGGAAATGATGGGACAGTTGGCTGCCTTCAGCCCCAGAACCGACAGGTACACACACAAGGGGGTCTTGCCCGTCCTGGACACTCCGATGATCAGCACATCGGCCTTTAGCCAGTCTCCAGGACTCTGGCCGTCATCGTGCGACATGGCAAAGTCCATGGCGGATACCCGGTCGAAATACTCTTTGCGCAGCTCGCGGTAGAGGCCGGGGCGGCCCAGAGGGGCCCTGCCGAGCATGGTTGAGAGCCGGTCGAGCAGCGGACCCATCAGATCCACCTCGATGATGCCCTGTTCTCTTGTCAGTTGGAGCAGGGTGTTTCTGAGCATGGAATCGACCAGGGTGTGAACGATGATGCCGTTGCGCTCTTTCGCCTCGCTCACCACTTGTTCGACCTGTGAGCCGAGCCGGATATTCCCTTGGATAAACACGGATACCCCATTGCCCGGAAACTGGGCCAGCACAGTATTGACGACCTGCTCGCCGCTGGTCCCCGCGCCCCCGGACACGATGTATATGGGATGGGTTGTGTTTGCCATGGATCGGTCTCTGTTCCTTCTCCTTCAAGCGCCTTTCGCGCATCCTGTGTTTCGTGCGCCCTTCCCTGAGTCATTCACGGCCGTTGCCCGAAAAAGGGTGTGGCGGAGCCCGCAACCAGGGTGATGTCGCCGAGGGTGCGTATGGCATGGGGAATGCGGGAAACCGGTGCCGGCAGGTAGAGCGCCAGACCCATGATCAGCCGTATCCCTGCTGCGGCATATACCCCTGCAGGGCTTGCAAGCCGCCTGACCACGGAGATGAGCGTGCCGGGCCATGCAAAGCCCAGAAGACCCATGACTGCCACGAAAAGACCGAGGGGAAACGCAATCGTTTTCATGCCCGAGCCCTCACCCTTGTACGGATTCTGCTGTTTCCCGGCCTTAGTAAAATGGCCGGGGACACATTGCCAAAGCTGCTACGAATAATATTCTCGGGCATTGCAGTGTTCTCAAGGGCAGCCCCTCAAGAGGCATCACGCGATTGCTCGCCTGCCTTCCCGGGGCGCCCTCACAGAGACCCGGATCTTACGGAAATCGACTCGCAACGATAGAAGTCCGGGCCCCTACAGGGAGACCTCCACCCCTCTCTCGCGCAGGTACTCCTTGACCTGCCGGATGCTCAGCACACGAAAGTGAAAAACCGACGCGGCAAGCAGCACTGCAGCTCCACCCTCCACGACTGCCTGGTAGAAGTCTTCCAGCTTGCCCGCGCCTCCTGAAGCAACCACCGGAACCATGACCGCCCGGGAGATGGCCCGGGTGAATTCGATGTCATAGCCGGCCCGGGTCCCGTCGCCGTCCATACTGGTGGGCAGGATCACCCCGGCGCCCATGGCTTCGCACTGCCTGGCCCACTCGACAGCGTCCTTTCCCGCAGCCAGGGTACCTCCGGACACCACCAGCTCGAACCCAGAGGGCATTGCATGGTTTCGTCTGGCATCGACAGCCACGGTGATTCGGTTCGTGCCGAACTCGCGGGCAGCCTCGCTCACCAGCTTGGGCCGTTTGACCGCTGCGCTGTTCATGGAAACACTGTTCGCTCCGGCGGCAAGCAGCATCTCGATATCTTCCAGTGAAGAAATACCGCCCCCCACCGTGAGCGGTATGTCGACAACCGCAGACACGTTTTTGACCCATTCCAGCCGGGTCTTGCGGTTTTCGAGGGTTGCCGCGATATCGAGCATGGCGAGCTCGTCAGCACCTTCCTTCTGGTAGATGGCGGCCGCCTCCACCGGGTCGCCCGCATCCTTCAGGTCGACGAAATGAACCCCCTTGACGACCCGCCCGTCTTTCATATCAAGGCATGGCATGATCTTTATCATTTCTTGTTCTCTCTCCTTTCCCTACCCTGTCTTATGACTCTTTTGCCGTCCAGCGGGTGACCCGGTGGACGGCAAATACATCAGGATCGATAGCATTGATCCAAAGGCAAGCCCTCCGGACCGGTTACAACGAAGAGCTTCAACGGCCATGAGATCCTCACTCCCCTGTCCTCCGAAAGCGGACAAAGAAAGTGGATTCCCATGCCCCGGAGCATGACATCAGACAGTGATCTCCACCTGAAAAACCTCGTTCTTCAGCGAATAGCTCACCTCAAAGCCCAGTTTGGCGAGGGTCTGCCTGATGACGATGTTGCCATGGATAACAATAGGCAGCCTGTGTGGGCATCCTCGTCTCTCTCCCATAAAATCCTAAGAATTTTATCTCATCTTGCTGTGTGTTGCAAATCGAATTCATTGACCCTGCGTAATGGCTCAGTTTCGGGGGAAATTCCCAGCGAGATCAGTATAGAACATCCGGGATTTACTATAGCTGTAATTATAGCATATTCCCCGAGACTGAGCCATTACGAGCGTGCCGCATGCATCGATGAGTTCTTGCCGATCAGAACGGATGGGCCTGCGGCAGGAAGGAGATCCATCCCCGGCCGGCTCAATCTTCCTGCGGACTGACACGTATCCCCTCTTTGATGGAATCGTCCGGGTGAACGATCACCACGTCACCGTGGCCGAGCCCGTCCAGAACCTGCACGGCGAGCCCTGATCGTTGCCCTGTCATGACCCGCTTCCTGACCGCCCTGCCGTTCTCGACCCTGAAGGCGGCCCAGCCGTCCTGCACGCGGAAAAGAGCGCCTGCAGGCGCCTGGAGCACCCGGTCGTGCTCCCATATCACGAACCTGGACAGCACGCGGTATCCCGAGCCGAGGCCTGTCCAGGCATGTTTTGGCGATGCAATGTCCGCAATCACCTGAACGCGCTGTTCTTCGACACCCAGCGCTGATACCACTGTGGTCCCCTGGGGTTCGATCCGATCGACAACGCCTTCGAGAGTTGCATCGCCACCCCACCGGACGAACAGAACACGGGTACCGGGCCGTATGCCGACCGCGTCCTGGGAAAGAACATCGGTCCATACCTCCAGCCGATCGATATCCCCCACATCCACAAGCGGCTCTCCTGCATTCACGAATCCTTCGTTCCTCTGGTGCACGGCCAGGACCCTGCCCGTGACGGGCGAACGCAGGATGTCCTGTACGCCGGTATCCCCTTGGCCTTCCGAGACGCTGCGCAGTGTAGCCCTGGCCGCCTCGAGCTCGGCTCGTGCGGTCGTCACCCGGGCTCGTACCGCCTCCAGGTCCGCATCGGCCTGTGAGGCTGCGGTCCTCGCCTCGTCCAGGTCCTGCCGCGAAACCGCTCCGGACTCGAAAAGTGCCTGGGTCCGTGCAAGCTCGGTGGCCGCAAGCTTGGCGGAAGCCTGCGCGGCCCTGGTCTGCTCCCTGGCCTGCTCCAGCCGGGCTGCGGCCGCCTGGGCGCCCGCAGCAGCCTCATCCCGGGCGCGCACGTCCAGGATCGAGGCCCGGGGCCCCTCCAGGAACACCAGGGGCTGCCCCTGCCTGACCCGGTCCCCGGCCTCCAGATGAATGCGCCGGATCGTGGCGGCTACGGGCGAAGAAATGGTGAACCGGTTCTTTACCCTTGTCTCGCCCTCTTCTTCCACGATCACCTGCAGCGGGGCATAGCCCACCCGGGCCGTCCGCACCTCGACGGGCGACGGCAGCAGCAGGTACACCAGCAGGACCGCCCCGAGCACCGCCAGGACGATGATTGCGATCTGTCTGCGCATCAGCTTCGGCATCTATTCCCTCGTTTTCAGGACCCCGATGAGGTCCAGTCTGTTCAGCCTCAGGCTCACAAGCATTGCTGAAGCGGCCGATGCCCCGAGCACGATCAGGGAGGCCTGGACAAGGGTGCCCTTGCCCAGGACAAAGGGCAGCTGGTACATATCTGTCTGCAGGGACCTGGCGAATCCTGCGCTCGCGAGCGCTCCCAGAACCAGGCCGAGCGGGATGGACAGCAGGATCATGACCGCAAGCTCGCCCAGCAGGATATATCTCACCTCTGCCTTGGTGAATCCGAGGACCCGCAGGCTCGCCAGCTCGCGGTCGCGCTCGGAGAGCATGATCCGGGCGCTGTTGTACACTACCCCGAACGTGATCACTCCGGCAAAAAGACTCAGGACAAACGTATAGGTGAGCATGGTTTGCGCGATCGTGTCGCGGAAGGCCCGGATCGCCCGGTCCTGGAACGCGATGCCCGCCACGCGCGGCCGTTCGGTGAGAGAATCCGTGATCTCCTGCTCAAAGGCACGATCGATCATGAGAAAGGCCCCGGATACGGCCTGGCCGAGACCGGCAAGCCGGTTTACCGCTTCCATGTCCATGTACGCTGCCACGCCGACGAACTGCCGGGTGATCCCGGCTACCGGGATGCTGCTCGTGTACCGGCCGCCCTCCTGCACCTCCACGATCACCTTGTCGCCGGGCCTGACATCCAGAATCCGCGCCAGTCTCTCGGTGATGAGAAGTCCCTCTGGCGGGATGGTAACCGGTTTCAGGTCGGTGTCGATGAGGCGGCGAAGGTGCGGGTCCCGAGGAATTCCCTCGATACCGGTCTGAAAGCTCAAATGCCCATGGCGCAGCTCGACCGGCACAGTGCGGAACGGCTCGGCATGGATCACGCCGGGCAGGCTCTTCAGCTCAAAGACCGCGGCCGTGGAGGTGGGATCGGTGAAGGTGACGGTCATGTCCTCGCGCTGGGCGAGCCCGAATTGAACGTGGATCACGTAGTCGAATGAATCATAGAAAAACAGCCCCATGATGAGAATGGCGCATGAACTCGATATGCCCAATATGGTGAGCAGCGCCTTGAGGGGCCTGCGCTCCAGGTCGCGCATGATCATTCGGGTAGGCTGGGAGAAAAACCGCTGGAGCCCCAGGCGCTCTACCAGGGTGGCCCGAAACGTAGCCGGAGGCGCCGGCCGCATTGCCTCGGCGGGAGGCAGCTTCACCGCGCGGCCAACAGCCTGCGCCACCCCGATGAGCGCGGCACCGATGGTCAGGGCAGATGCTGTGACCATCACCGACGGCTCAAGGGCAAAGTCCAGATACGGGAACCGGTAGTAGCGCAGATAGAGATCTCCGAGCTGCCTGCCCAGCCAGCATCCGAGCAGAGTCCCGGCCGCGGCTCCCATGATCACGATGAGAAGCACGAGCTTTCCGTAGTGAACCCCTACATCGAGGGTGCTGTATCCGAAGGCCTTGAGCACGGCGATCTGCTCGCGCTGCAGGCTGATGAGCCTCGATATCACGATGTTGAGCAGAAATGCGGCAACTCCCAGAAAGATCACGGGGAGTATGGTGGCTGTTCGCTCGAGCTGGCGGAACTCCTCGGTGATGAAGAAGTGCGACTGCTGGTCTTCCCTTCCGAAGGCGCCCTGGCCTCCATAGGGCCTTAAGATCCGGTCGAGCCGGTCGATGACCTCGTGGATGTCAGCGCCGGGCGCCAAAGTGAAGGCGATGTCGTTGAAGGCCCCGTCCATGTCGTAGGCTGCTTCGAGCCCGGAGCGGCCCATCCACATCACCCCGTAGCGCATGGGATCGGGAAAGATGGATGCCGGGTCGATCTGCATGAGAAATTCGGGCGAGAGCCCGATGCCCACAATGTTCAGGTCCCGGTACCGGCCGTTCATGATCGCGGCGATGCGGTCTCCGGACCTTAGCCCGTGCGCCTCGGCAAAGGGCTCGTTGAGCACCACCTCGTTTTCCCTTCCGGGCTGCACGAGACGCCCTTCCCGGATGAAGAGCCGGTTCAGGACAGGCTGTTCTCCTTCGGGCACGGATACGATCGTGCCGGATACCGGCTCGCCAAAGCCTTCGATCTCCAGATTCACCCGTGAGACCACCCGCGTCTCGACCGCGTTGATCCCGGGTATCTCCCTGATCCTCTCCAGCAGGAGCTCAGGGGCCCTGCGCACCGTGGCAAACCCGTCGGCGAAACCATACTCTGCATAATAGGTGCGAAGCGTCTGCTGGAGCGAATCCATCACACTTGTCATGGACACATAGGTGGCGACCCCGCTCAGGATCACGAAGACAATGGCCAGGGCCTGCCCCCGCATCCCCCACAGGTCGCGCAGCATTTTGCGGTCGAGTGCTCTCATCGCTCTACCAGGTCAGCTCGCGAGCCTCCTTTTTGTGATCGTTGCCGCGGACATCGCTCACCTGCCCGTCGCTTAAGTATATAATACGGTCGGCCATCTCCGCCTGCACGGCATTGTGCGTGATGATGACCGTGGTGGTCCTGAGCTCGCGGTTGACCCGTTCGAGGGCCTTGAGCACGATCACGCCGGTTTTGGAGTCAAGGGCCCCGGTCGGCTCGTCGCACAAAAGTACGCCCGGCTGCTTGGCAATGGCTCGGGCAATGGCCACGCGCTGCTGCTGGCCCCCGGAAAGTTGCGCGGGAAAAGAGTCTTTCCGGTCGCTTAAGCCCACCAGATCGAGGGCCTGCTCGGGCGTTATCGGGTTCTGAGCGATCTCGGTCACAATGGCCACGTTCTCCCGCGCGGTGAGGCTCGGGATCAGGTTGTAGAACTGAAACACGAACCCCACGTGGCGGCGCCGGTATTCCGTGAGCTCGCGGTCATCTGCCTGCGTGAGGTCCATCCCGCAATAGAACACCGTGCCCGCAGTGGCGGTGTCGAGCCCGCCCAGGATGTTCACCAGGGTCGACTTGCCGCTGCCCGACGCACCCAGCAGCACCACGAGCTCTCCCGCATAGAGTTCGATGTCGATGCCGCGCAGTGCGTGCACCTGCACCTCACCCATGCTGTACACCTTGGTGAGCCCCCTGGTCCGAAAGACGGCTTCCCTTTCCATATATCATCGCCCTCTACCGGCACAGCCCCGGACATCATGGAGGCAAACAACCTGTCTCCCATGGGCGCGAAGCGCTTTTGACCGCACCGGTCTTTACGGCTCGGGTTCTGTTTTGTTCAATGCCTTGGAAGCGATCTATACTTATGAATAAGAACCCAGGCGGAATGCCAAAGCGTTTGTTGCCCCCCAATCCTGTTTCTGAATGTAGAACCTATGAGCAAATCATCCGCACTCTTAGGGCGCGGCTTAGCCAGGAGAGGAAATAGGACAGGGAGAAAGGAGGAAAGGGGACAGATTTATTGTCTTATTTTCTCCTATGTTCTCGTTTTATCTCGTTATCGTTGGAATGCCTTTTGGAATGGGCACCGGTTCCTTCGATCTCATTGAAGCGGGCATACCTCGTTCTTTTGGCCGGAATCACGGCCCGGCAAGGAGAACGGATGGGCATATATTGCAAGAACTGATGTGGCCCATGTCGGTGTGCGACATATTATGTAGTTCTATAAATCGTAGGCCGGACTGGCTCTTCACGCAGAAGAATCGAGCAAGATTCACAAATCCGGCAGGAAGTGAGGCGGAAATGGATATGATAACAAGGGAAGACCTGAAACTGCTGGCCGGCAAGACAGATGGGGTCCGTATTTCCATCTATCTGCCCACCCATCGGGCCGGGAAAGAAACGCAACAGGGAGCAATCAGGCTGAAAAACTTGCTCAGAGAGGCCGAGGAGCATCAACCCGGGAGCGGCCTTCGCTCTCCTGAATTGCGCGCAATGCTGGGGCCGGCGCAGAAGCTCATCGGCGATCCGCTCTTCTGGAAGTACCAGAGCGACGGCCTTGCTCTTTTCCTCTCTGAGGAAGGCCTCACTTTCTACCGTCTCCCGATACGCTTCCATGAGCAGCTCGTTGTGGGAAGGCGCTTTTATATCAAACCGCTGTTCCCCTTTTTTATCGCAACGGGGCACTACTTCATCCTGGCAATCAGCATGAAAGAAGTCCGGCTGCTTCAGTGCTCCCGCTTCAGCTCCAGCGATGTCGATCTACCTTCGGTGCCTGAGAATATCAGCGAGGTCTTTCGACTCGACAGTCCTGAAAAGCTGCTCCAGTTCCACGCGAGAGCGGGCCCCATAACCGGTGCGCACAGACGCCGGACTCTCCTCCATGGGCACGGGACCGGCGTTGGGGACGAGAAAGCAGACCTTCTGAATTACTTTCACAGAATCAACAGGGGCTTGCGCCAAAGACTCCGAGATGAGCGGGCGCCATTGGTACTGGCTGGCGTGGGATATCTGTTACCCATTTACCATGAGGCGAACACCTATCCATGTCTGCTTGATGAAGGCATTGAAGGCAACCCCGAGGAGATGAGTGCGGCGGAGCTCAAGAGGCTGTCCTGGGAGATCATCAGGCCGCATTTCACACAAGAGCGGATGGAGACAGCGGAAAGATACCGGCAGCTCTCGACCGCCGGGAGCGACCGGGCCTCGGAAGATCTGGCAAAGGTGGTTCCAGCGGCCTATAGCGGGCGTATAGACACGCTCTTTGTCGCTGTCGGCGACCACCGATGGGGGTCGTTCGATCCGCTGACCACAGATGTCAATCTGCATGATGAGCCAGAAGAGGGCGATGAAGATCTGCTGGATTTCGCTGCCGTTCAAACCTTTCTGAATGGAGGCGGTGTGTATGCGGAAAGGACAGGGACCATGCCGACCGAAGCCCCCCTTGCCGCAATAATGCGATATTGATTCCCGATCAGGGCGCACAGGCAAAAGAGGGGAAAGGAGACGGGCAAAAGCAAAAGGGGACAGGCTTATTTTCTCCGGGATCTGCCACCATGAGCTTCATGGTGGCAGAAATCCAGGGTGCCCCCGTCCATGGAGAAGATTATCCGGTATCAGCCAATATTTCTATTCGATGGTAATCAAATCAAGGGGGTATTTCGTAAAGACTTCCGCTTTTCCGGGCTTTACGCACACGATGTACTCCAGTGCGAATACGCCGCAATTGGTCTTTAAATCATAGATATGCGCACAGGGAACGATCATGACATTTTCCTCAAGGATATAGTCGTCGTCGTGGTAGAATGTCGGAGGCAGATGCCCTGTGCCGATGCCGTGTCCGAGAGGAACAGTACCGAAATCCGGATAGCCGCCCTCTGCGAGACGACTCAGATACCATTTCTCAATTTCCTTGGTGCTCGCACCGGGAACAAACATGGTGTTCAATTCCTCTATGACCGGCCTGAAAAAATCGACCATTTTCATGTAGTCCTTTGATTGTTCCCCAAACGCAAGCGTCCGGAAGCTGTCTGTTCGGTATTCATGCCAAACAGGATGCAAATCGTAATAGATCCGGTCTCCGTTCACCAAAATTCTATCGGTCGGCAAATGATCGCCGTAGCCTAATTGGGAAGTAAAGAGGCATTGATTCGGCGTATAGTAATAAGAAGCGCCCAGCCTCCGCATCTCGAGCTCGGCATAGCCGATCAGTTCCGCCTCGGTAACTCCGACTCGTGCGTTTTCAATGATTTTGCTGGTGCCCGCGTCAGCGATCGCACAGGCGCGACGAATCAGCTCCAATTCCTCCTCGTCCTTGCGCATCATGACGGTATTGATCATCTTTTCGCCATCCACGATGGTGGCGTCCGGCAGATTTTTGGCAAGGTGGTCGTACATGAGGTATTCAATAGAGGGCATCTCTACGGCAATAACCTTGTTGTGGCATTCGTGCTCATGAAGAATTTTGACAACAGTGTCCAAAAAACTTACCGGCTCTATACCGGCATAAGCGGGCATCCAGAAATGAATGTCCCTGATGTATCCCTCTGTCATGAGCCTTCCCATTTCCGCGAGCGAGACAAGAAGCGTGGGCTCTTCCTTTGCCCACACGAACAAGCAGTTTCCGAGGTTGAAGTCGTTGTGGTAAGTCCCAGCAACATAGGAGTACTTTTGCTGATGCGTCAGGATCAGCACATTGATCCCCTCTTCCAGCATCGCTTGCCTGACCTTATCTGCATTTTTCCTGAAGAAAGAATAGTTCATTTTGTAGTTTCCTCCTTATTCATTGATTCTTTCCTCTTTGGTTCGATTTTCAAAACTGTTCGCAAAGCCGACTAATGGTGTCGAGCATTCAATCAAGATGCTATAAATGGAGTGCAATTGACAAGAATATACTTTTTAAGAGAAACTGTATAGGAAATAGGGTCTTGTGTCAAGTTTCTGTTCTATAAGCCGTGAGATAAAGTACTCGTCTTGGTAATTCTTTTGTGACAAGCATGGAATAGTGCAACACCTGATCCAGAGGCACTTACCAGCCACTGCCTGCGCTTGCAGGATCCAAATTCAGCCGGCATCAAGTACAATAACAAAGACATAACAATGCTCGCGCAAGCTATAATAACTCTATGATAACTTATACTTGAGTGTCCGGCATAATATGAAGTGCGTAAGTGAACGTCTCTGTGCGTACAAATAAAAGGCCGGTGTCCCGGCCCGGGTCTCGCGTCTCACTCAAGCATCTCGATTATTTTTTCCTGAAAGGCCTCCATGAGGGCTATGGTGTCTTTCTTTTTCAGGTCGAACGAGACGGAAAACAGGCCGACGCCCTCCTGGAACGCCACCACGGCCATGGAAAGCTTGTCGGTATCGGCTGCGGCGCTGTTCGAAGGGTTCATGAATCCGGCCAGTTCCCGGATCCATTCAGAATACATCTTTTTCACCCGGGCGTGTACTGCAGGCTTGTATATGGCGATCCCCCAAATCTCCACGAAGATGGTCTGAAGTTTCTTGTCTGTGGTGATATGCGTGTTCATGAAGTGGAACACGTGATTGAGGACCTCCCGGTACGTGAGATCTTTTTGCTCGAGCTTTTTCAAGTCACGCCGGAACAGGGCATTGTAGTGTTTGGAGATGCTATCGATGAAGCAAAGCAGGATATCTTCCTTGCTCTTGAAGTAATAATGGAGCATGGCATGATTGATGCCTGCCTCCATGCCGATATCCTTGATCGAAGTCTCGTTGTATGGCTTTCGCAGGAGGCACCGGTAGAGGGCCTCCAGTATCTCTTTGCGCCGCTGCTCGCGTATGGATTTCCTTCCCAAGGCTTCTGTCTCTTTTCCGGCCGGCCGAAAAGAACCATCGCTGCAAGGCGGGCTCTATCAGCCGGGCTCGCGCACAATTTCGTATTATCCTACCAGATCGTCCTTCTGCCCGGCAACGAAACGAGCCCGGCGCATCGAAACCCCTGTCCCTTTACGGTCTCGGCCGCAAGCGGGTAAGGAGCGATCCGTTCCCTTATTCGTCCAGCCCGAGAAGCTCGGCGGAATTCCTGTGAAAGATCCGCTCTTCCAGCGAACCATCTCCCTTGCAGGCTACCTTGACGGTCCGGATATGCGGGGGGCGGTTGCCGAAAGGCCAGTCTGAGGCATACATGACCTTGTCCGGCCCAAAGGTTCTGACAAGTTTGCGGATGATCTCCGGTGACTGGAAGCTGGTATCAACCCAGACATTCGGCAGTCCTTTGAGCCTCCGGCAGAGCTCTCTGACCTGGAACAGCCCTGCATGACCGGCGATGAAGCTGATGCCGGGAAACTCCCGTATGATCGCCTCGACATATTCGATCTTTCCGTACTCCGGTCTATTCCGAATCTTCTCACGCCCCAGATAATAGCCGGACACCCCGGTATGGATCAATACAGGCTTGTTCAGGCGTTCACAGGCCTGCAGCGCCTGTATCGTCCGCGGGTCTTGCAGTGGTACGGCCTGTATGATGGGGTGGAGCTTCAGCCCCATCGCGCCCTGCGCCGCATCTGCGGCAAATTTGGCCCCGATGTCGTGGTTGCGGGTGAAATCCACGCTTGTGAAGGGCAGGACCCTGGGCTCCTGATCCCGGGCCCTGGCCAGATCCTCGAATGTGACGTAGGGCGCGATGGGCAGGCAAACGGCAAGGTTGACCCCGGTTTCGCCCAGAGAGCGCCGGAAATTCTCGAGTGTGGCTGAAAAATTGCGCGCCCGCTGTGCCCTTGTGGCCCAATGGTGAATCAGCCTATATATGAGGGCGCCCAACCCGAAGGACCGATTGAGCTGCCTTTCATTCTGGGTCTGGGGGTCCCATATCTTCTGCATGACCACGCCGGTCTTGCAGATCAGATCCCCTCCCTTCGGGTTCAGGATGTCTCCCAAATGGCCGTGGATGTCGATGATCTTCACTGCCGCATCTCCTTTTTTCCCGCCGAATGCGGTCTGAACCCCGTATGCGCCGCCGATACAGTGGCTCTCCTGTCCAGGTTATTTCAGCAGCGTGTCCACGAGATCGGCAATGACGCTCACATAGTGGTCCACATCCTGCTTGGTGGCGGTGGGACCCACCAGGGCCATCTCGTGAACCGGTGTCAGGAGAACGCCGCGGTTGGCGCACCAGACATGAATCAGGGCGTCGAGAGGGCCTGTCAGCCCCTCGGTCACAATGTCTACGGCATTGTAGCCCACCTCGGCGAACATGGCCTCCGAGCCGTTTTTCGGGGGCCTCGGAAGAAAGCGGAACTCCACTCTGCACCCGATGCGCGCCACGTACCACGCCAGGCCGTTTCTCCTGATGATATCCGCGAGGCCTTTTTCCATGCGTTCGGCCAGAACGATCATGCGAGAGAAGTTCTCGTCATTGATAACGTGCTCAAAGGCCGCCCGTATGCCTGCGACCGCCGTTGCATTGCCCGAGAGGGTTCCGCCGAAGCCGAAGAAATTGTGCCACGGCTCGCGCGCCGCCATCCAGTCCGAGATCTCCCGGGTGAAACCGAGAACGGCGGCCGGATAGCCTCCGGCTACGAATTTGCCTGCGACGAAAATATCGGGTTTCAGACTCAACTCGCCAGTGATTCCCCGCGGGCCGGCGCACATGGAGTGCGTCTCGTCGATGAGCAGCAGCGTGCCGTACTTCTTCGTGATGGTCCGCAGCGCGTCGTGGTATCCGGGCTCGGGGGGAATAATGCCCAGATTCGTCATCACCGGCTCGGTAATGACGCAGGCGATGTCGCCGGGCGCAAGGGCTTTTTCCAGGGCCTCCGCATCGTTGAAGTCGATGACCCTGGTCATCTGCGTGGCGTCGGGCACGATGGGTCCCAGCATTCCCGGGATATTAACGATCTCTCCGAAGAAATTCACGACCAGCGTCTCGTCCACCGACCCGTGATACGTTCCGTTAAAGCACAGGACGAGCTGCCGCCCTGTAAAGGAGCGGGCCACTTTCAACGCCATCCGGTTGGCGTCAGTAGCCGTCATGAGCACCTGCCAGTAAGGCAGGCCGAAGCGCCGCTCCAGCTCTCCCCCGACCCAGACGCAGTCCTCTGTAGGCAGCATTGTCGTGGTCCCGCGGTCCTTCATCTGTTTGGTGATGGCCTCCACGATCTTCGGATGGGCATGTCCGCAGAGACCGCCTGTGTCGCCGAGGCAGAGATCGAGATAACGATGGCCATCCACATCGGTGATGAACACCCCTTCAGCCTTGTCCACGAACACCGGGAAGCCCCCGGTCCAGATCCGCATCCACGACATGGGAACGCCGCCGACCAGGTTCTTTTTGGCTTGTTCAAAGAGCCTTCTGGATTTGGGGCGTTCTCCGACAAAACGCTCCACCTCCTGCGCGAGCAGGCCGTTCACCTTTTCCAATGTTATTGCCGCCATAACCTCCTCCATCAGTGATCCGAAACGGATCATTTATTTATTGGTCACCCAACTAATTAAACATGGCAAGCCAGCATTGTCAATACCTTGAGATTCCTTTCTGTGAGATTCTCGTTCGATGTCTTCAGTTCGTATTCCGGCCTTGATGATGCTCTAATGCCTGTGCCGGCGCGAGCTGTATACCCAAGCTTGGCAGCGTGTTTCTGGAGATTGTGCAGGCGCGCCCTGATGGTCTTGACACGGCCGCTTCTCACCGCGCTCTTGCCGCTGGTCGCGCTTGCCGGCGCTCTCGTTGTTACCGGCACACAAGGCCGGTCCACGTGGAGAGTGCTGTGGTGACCTGCGGAAAAAAGAACTTTTTTGCAGGAAAGATCATCGCCAGCTTCGCCGTCGGCAAATGAGACCGTGCGTGCATATGGGAACTCCCTTCCCCGCTCCAACCACGGCGGATCGTTGCCTCTCTTCGGCTGGGGCCCGTTTCCCGGGCTTTCAGAAGTCCTGCGCGCGGCACCTCGGGTCTTGACAAAGGGGGAAAAATCTTTTTTATCTTACCTGCCGGGTTCACCGGGTTTGCTATGATGGGCATGCACGAAAAATAAATCACACAGCGTGGTATCTTAAGGGGGACATTACAAGGAGGAATGCAATGATCCATGTAGAGAAACTGACCAAGTTTTACGGAAGCTTCTGTGCCGTGGATCAGATCGACCTCGATATTCCCAAAGGGGAGATCACGGGGCTCCTGGGCCCCAACGGCGCAGGCAAGACCACCAGTTTGAGGATGCTCACCGGCTACCTTGTGCCCACATCGGGCGCCATCCGGATCAAAGGCCTTTCCCTGGACGAGGATGTCCTGGCAGTGAAAAGACTCGTCGGCTACCTGCCCGAGTCCGCGCCCTTGTACCATAACATCCTGGTCTACGACTACCTCGACTACATCGCACAGGTCCGGGGTCTGGACCGCAGGCACAAAATCGGGCGCATTCACGAGCTGGTCGATCTCTGCGGGCTCTCCGGCATCATGCACAAGAATATCGGCGAGCTTTCCAAGGGACTGAGACAGCGGGTCGGCCTGGCGCACGCCATGATGGGCGACCCGGAGATTCTCGTGCTCGACGAGCCCACCTCTGGCCTCGACCCGAACCAGATCGTCGAGATCAGGGACATCATCCGTGCCTTTGGTAAAGAAAAGACCATCATCCTCTCCACCCATATCCTGAGCGAGGCTGAAGCCGCCTGCGACCGCATCGTGATCATCGACAAGGGCAGGATCGTGGCCGACGGCAGCACCGAGTCGCTCAAGCAGGGCACGGGCGAGGAACGCACCATTCATCTCACCCTGCTCAATGCCGATTTCGATGCGGCCAACCAGACCCTTGGGGCCTTGGACGGCGTGTCGCGCGTCGAGCGGATGGACACTCCGGATTCCGGGGAACTCAGGCTCAAACTGTTCGCAGGCGGACCCGACCGGCTCAGAGAGCGCATCTATGCCTGCGTCAAGCAGACCGACTGGATCATGGTGGAGTTCACCCAGGAGGCCAAGTCGCTCGAAAAGATCTTCCGCGATCTCACCAGGGAGGCATAGGATGACCAGGACACTCCAGATCTTTAAAAAAGAACTCAAAGACTATTTCGTATCACCCATCGCATATATCGTGATCTGCATCTTCCTGCTCATTACGGGGTGGTTCTTCTTCTCCACCTTCTTCATCTTCAACCAGGCAAACCTGCGCACTTTTTTCACCCTGCTGCCGCTCACCTTCTCGTTCGTTATCCCGGCCGTCACCATGCGGCTCTTTGCCGAAGAGCTCCATTCCGGAAGCTACGAGATGCTGCTCACCCTGCCGGTGAAGTTGAGCGACATCGTCTTGGGCAAGTTCCTGGCAGGTGCGGCCTTTGCGGCCATCATGCTCGGGCCCACCCTCGTCTATGGTTTAAGCATCTCCTTTATCGGGGACCTCGACTGGGGGCCGGTTGCGGGCGGGTACATCGGCGCGGTCCTGCTGGGCGCAGCATACAGCGCAATCGGCGTGTTCGCCTCCTCGCTCACGAAGAACCAGATCGTGGCCTTTATCACGGGCATGGTCATCTGCTTTGCACTCACGCTCTTCGACAAGGTGGTGTTCTTTTTCCCGCCCCAGGTAGTCGACGTATTCACCCACATCGCGGCGGGCTATCACTTCGAGAATATCTCCAAGGGTATTCTCGACACGCGCGACGTGCTCTACTTTGCCAGCGTGATCTTCGCCTTCCTCTACGGGGCCCACCTGGTCATGCAGGAAAAGCGATAAGGAGGCTGCCATGGCTGTTCAGAATAAATCGAGATATATCAAGTTCGGCATCTATATCATACTTCTGGTGCTGCTCAACGTGGCCGGTCTCACCTTGTACATGCGGGCCGATTTCACTAAAAACCGGATCTACTCCCTCTCGAAGGTCAGCAGGGACGTGGTCTCTACGCTCAAGGAACCGCTTACGATCAGCGTGTTTTTCACCAAAAACCTGCCTGCGCCCTACAACACGGTCGAACGCTATCTGAGAGATCTGCTCGAGGAATACGGCTTGAGCGGAAACAGGTACTTCAACTACCGTTTCTACGACGTGACCCCGCTCGAGGAAGGAGGCTCAGCCCGGAGCGCCGAAAATCAGCGACTGGCCTCGGACTACGGCATCCAGCCGGTCCAGATCCAGGCCATCGAGCAGGACGAAGTCAAGATCAAGAAGGCCTATATGGGCCTGGCCATCGTTCACGGCGACATGGTGGAAAAGGTGCCCACCATCACCTCGGCCGACGGCCTCGAATACCAGCTCACCACAGCCATGATGAAGGCCAACAACAAGATCAGCGCCCTGCTCAAACTGGAAAAGCCAGTGGAGGTCAAGCTCTACATCTCTCCCTCGATCAGGGAGGTGGCCCCGTACATGGGGCTCAAGGACCTGCCTGGGCTCGACAACGGGGTCAACGAGATCGTGACCGAGCTCAACCGCACGATGTACGGCAAGCTCTCGTTTTCGACCGTGGAGCCTTCCGGCCGGGAGGAGATCGCGGCCCTGGCCGATGAGCACGGGCTCATGCACCTCAAGTGGCCCGACATTCCCCAGTCAGGCGTCACGGCCGGCAGCGGCGTAATCGGCATGACCGTGGAGTATGGCGGTCAGTCCATGTTATTGCCGGTGCTCCAGGTGTTCCGCGTGCCCCTGTTCGGCACGCAATACACGCTCGCCACGCCTGAGGAGATCGACGAGATGATCACCGGGAGCGTGGAGTCGCTCATCGGGATCAACCAGAGCATCGGCTACCTCACCAGCCACGGCGCTCTGCCCCTCTACGGCATGCCGGGCAGCCAGACCGAACCGGCCACCAGCTTTGTACAGCTCCTGTCCAGGAGCTATTCGCTCAAGCAGGTGGACTTACGGGATGGAGGCATTCCCGAAGGGCTTAAAACCTTTGTCATGGCCGGGCCCACCGAGGATTTCAGCGACTACGAGCTCTACCGGATCGATCAGGCCCTCATGCGGGGCGCCAACCTGGCCCTGTTTCTGGATTCGTTTCAGGAAATCATGCCGCAGCAGGGCAATCTCTACGGCCAGATGCCCCAGTACGTGCCCAACGATACCGGCCTGGAAAAGCTGCTCGATCACTACGGCATGCGGATAAACAGGTCGATCGTCATGGACGAGAACTGCTTCACCCAGCGCTCCCCCCGGCAATATGGCGGCGGCGAGCAGAAGATCTACTATGCCCCTATCATCCAGAATCGCAATATCAACCGTGATATCGCCTGCATGGCAAACATCAAGAGCATGGTGGGCCTCGCCATGTCTCCCCTGGAAACAGACGAGAAGCGCCTGGCGGAAAACAAGATCACGGCAAAGCGCCTGTTCTCCTCTTCAGACAGATCGTGGGAGATGCGGAACAACGTCAACCTGAACCCCATGTTCATAAGCCCTCCCGCCGGGCAGGACGAGCTCAGAAGCTATCCGCTGGCCTATATGCTGGAAGGGAATTTCCCCAGCTATTTTGCGGACAAACCTGTTCCCGAGAGGCCCGCGGCGCCTGACGAGACCGCCGATGCCCAAGATGGAGAAAAGCCTGCGCCCGATACTGACTTTTCCGGTTTCGAGGGCACAACCACCCTTGCCTCTTCGGCGCGGCCGGGCAGAATATTCGTGGTGGCATCCTCTCACCTGCTCCGGAACAATGTGCTGGATGCAGAGGGCCAGACTCCCAATTCGACCTTCGTGATGAACGTGCTCGACGTGCTGAACGACCGCGAGGACGTGGCCCTGATGAGGAGCAAGACCTTAAGCCTCAATCCCCTGAACGACCCGCAGGCCCAGACCAAGATATTCATCAAGTCGCTCAACATCGTGGGCCTGCCCGTCCTGGTCGCGGGATTCGGGCTCCTTGTGCTCCTGCGCAGGCATGTACGGAAGAGCCGCATCGAGCTCATGTTCAGCAAGAGAGGTGAATCATGAAGGGAAAGAAAGAATATATCGTCCTTTTTATCCTGATCGCTGCCCTGGCCGGTTATCTCTATCTCCAGCGCACCGACCGGGTTCACTACGATCTCCCACAGATCGACTCCGTCGATGCCGGCGCCATCACCGGGCTTGAGATCGCATCCAGGGAAAAGAGCGTCTCTTTGACCAAGAAAGACGGCTCCTGGTACATCGAGCCCAACAGCTACTCCGCGGACACCGTCAAGGTTGGCAGGATGCTCGAGGCAATCAGCGGTCTCTCACTGACCGACCTGGTATCCGAGTCTGGCAGCCTCGAGCGCTATAGCCTCGGAGAGGCGGACAGAATCACGGTCAGGGCCTATGCGGGCACCGAACCCATCCGGAGCTTCGATCTCGGCAAGGACGCTCCCACGCACCAGCACACTTTTGTCTCCCTGCTCGGCGACAACCGGGTGTTCCATGCCAAAGGCAGCTTCCGCCGCGATTTCGAGCTCACGGCCGCCGACTTGAGGGACAGGCAGGTCCTCTCCTTCTCCAAAGACGAGATCACCGGCATTCGGATCGGCTCTCAGGGCAGAGAAACGGTCCTGACCCGCACTGAGTCCGAACCTTCCAGCATGGAAGACCAAAGCGATGATAAAGGCGGCGCCTCCCCCAAGCGGGTCGTCTGGATGGACGCCTCGGGCGTCGAGGCGGACAAGCCCGAGGTGGACGCCCTTCTCTCGGGCCTGAGCAACCTCGATTGCCAAGAGTATATCCAAGACCTTGCCAAAGAGCAGGCAGGGAACCCGGAGCTCACGATCACGCTGACAGGCGCCCGGGACTACACGCTCTCTCTTCATCCTGCGCGTGACGGGAAGACCCCGGCCACTTCTTCCGCCAACGACTACGTGTTCGTGCTGCCCGACTACCGGCAGGAGAACATCGCCAAGTCAGCTGAAAAGCTCACGGCTGGAGGAATAACGGATTTACGGTGTCCGTAATCAATGGCATGGGCAATCCATGGCCTGCCCTGAAAAAAAGGCCCATGCCATTGATCCGATCGCTGGAATTCATATAATAAAGTTCGGTACGGTTGATATATGAGGCCTGTTCACGGTTTGGCATACTTCGCATACAAGGAGGCACTATGCCGGAGTTCGAGCGCACCCAGCCGCGCGCCCTGACCCAGAATATCGGGGAGGCAGAGATTTCCTACCTGCTGTATGAAGGCCGGGGCCCCACCCTCATTCTCATGCATGCCACCGGTTTTCTGCCCTGGCTGTGGCACCCCATCGCGCGGGAGCTCGCCCCTGTCTACCGGGTCATTGCCCCATACTTCTGCGACCACCGGTCTGCGGAGCCCGAAGACGGCGGGCTCCGCTGGATGCGTCTCGCCGAGGACATAGCCATTTTCTGCTCGCGGCTGGGCATGAAAAAGCCCGGCCTTGTGGGGCATTCCATGGGAGCTACGGTCCTCACCCTGGCTCACACCGAGTTCGGCCTTGAGGCAAGAGGGCTGATCCTCATCGAGCCCATCTTCCTTCCCCAGGAGCTGTACCAGATTCGTCTCAAGGTGGATGAACATCCCCTTGCCTCCCGATCCATCAGACGCAAATCCCGATGGAACAGCAGGGAAGAGGCATATGCCTACCTGAAGTCCAAGACCCTTTTTCACGGCTGGGACCGCGAAATGCTCGACCTCTATATCCGGCACGGCATCAGGGAGCACCACGCCGGCGGTCTCGCACTTGCCTGCTCGCCCAGGCATGAGGCATCGCTCTTCATGGGGGGCATGCATTATGACCCCTGGCCCCTGCTGCCAAAGGTGAGCTGTCCTGCCATGGTCCTGGAAGGAGAGCTGAGCGAGAACAAGGCATTCATCGATCTCAGGAAGGCGGCCTTCTCCATGAAGCACGCCGAGTACCGGCTCATCGAGGGAGCCGGGCACCTCATTCCCATGGAAAAGCCCGGAGAGGTCACCGGGATCATCCGCGGGTTCTTCGAGGACAGATAGCTCTCACCTCTTAAAGTCGGACGCCCTCTTTCCTTGTCCGCTATGGGGAATTTCTTCCCTGTTGCCGCACGTGCGCATGCGAAATTCTTGAGCAGTCACAAAAGCCATGTATTGACTGCAGGATTATGATCATGGGTGCTTGGAAGAGAACTTAAGGAGAGCGCAAGGCATTGGCCGCATCCGCAATTGCGCGCACCGCGAAGCGCACATCTTCCCTGGTGGTGGTGCGCCCGGTGCTCAGGCGGAGGGTCCCTTTGGCCCATTCTTCGGGCACCTGCATGGCTGCAAGCACGCGGGATATCGTCACCTCCCCGGAGTGGCAGGCTGCGCCTGCCGATGCCGCCACATACAGCCCGATCTCTTCCAGGAGCCGTCCAGCCTCGACCCCTCTGAACGAGAGGCTGAGCGTATTGGGCAGCCGCTTTTCTGGATGGCCGTTGAGCCGCACCTCGCGCACGGTCTGTTCGATGCCTGCGTGGAGCAGGTCCCGCATTGTCTGCATGTGCCGGGCGTCCTGTTCACGGTTCCGCGCAGCCAGCTCACAGGCCATGCCCAGACCCACGATGCCGATGACATTTTCCGTTCCGGGCCTTAATCCCCGCTCCTGCCCGGCGCCGTGCACAAGGGGCTCCAGGCCGACGCCCTCGCGCAGGTAGAGCGCGCCCACGCCCTTGGGTGCGTAGAGCTTGTGCCCGGCAATGCTCAGGAGATCTACGCCGAGCGCCTTGACGTCCACGGCTATCTTGCCCGGGGTCTGGGCCGCGTCGGTGTGCAGGACGATCCCACGGCTGCGGGCGATCTCCGCGATCTCCTCCACGGGCTGGACGGTCCCCACCTCGTTGTTCGCGTGCATGACCGAGATCAGGATGGTCCGGTCGCTCACAGCCTGCTCGACATCCTGCACATCGACCAGACCGTGCTCGTCCACGGGCAGAAAGCTCACTTCGAACCCGTTTTGTCCGAGATATGCGCAGACCTCCAGAACCGCAGGGTGCTCGATCCGGGTGGTCACGATATGGTTGCCCCGGTGCTTGAGCGCTGAGGAGATCCCCTTGATGGCAAGATTGTTCGACTCGGTGGCGCATCCGGTGAAAACGATCCCGGATGGGCTGCAGTTCAGAAGCTCTGCCACCTGCCGGCGCGCCTTGTCCACGGCGCGCCTGGGCGCAATTCCGTAGAAGTGCGTGCTCGACGGGTTGCCGAATTCAGGAGATATGAACTCCTGCATGGCCTCGACCACTGCGGGATCGAGCGGGGTGGTGGCGTTGAAATCGAGATAGACCGGATATTGAGCACGGTTTTTCATGGGTCCTTCCCGGATTCCTTCTCCTCATTATCGGATTCCCAACCATGGGTCCTCTGGTTGCGCAGGCAACCGGATGCATATGTACTATACCTGCCCGTTCTCCACAACCATCTTTGCAGGGTTGGGGTCAGGGCCGAGGCCTGATCCCATGATGAACTTTTGCCAGGAGAATCGATCATGAATCGAAATACCCTCCTTCCTCTATCCGGCTTTTTTTGTTATTCTTTCTAGAGGGAGAGCAGGCATGATCAATCTCGTAAAACGCACCCTGGGCTCGGATGAAAACCGAAGCGCCGGCAGAGCGCAAGGTGAAAGATGCCCTGACCTGAAAAAACAGGGGCAGGGAATGGAGACTATCCGCAAGATCATCCACATCGATATGGACGCGTTCTATGCCTCGGTCGAGCAGCGCGATAATCCCCGGCTGCGAGGAAGGCCGGTCATCGTGGGCGGGGATCCGGGCAGCCGGGGCGTGGTGGCTGCATGCTCGTACGAGGCCAGAAAGTTCGGGGTCCATTCCGCCATGCCATCCTCCCGCGCAAGGAGGCTCTGTCCGGAGGCGATCTTCATCCATCCCCGGTTCGACGCATACCGGCAGGCCTCACAGCTGATCATGGAGATCTTCCACGAATACACTGATCTGGTCGAACCCCTTTCCCTGGACGAGGCGTTTCTTGACGTGACCTGCAACAGAAAGGCCATTGCATCCGCCACCGAGACGGCACGCCGTCTGCGCGCCGAGATATGGGGCAACACGTCACTCACGGCATCGGCAGGGGTCTCGTACAACAAATTTCTGGCAAAGGCGGCCTCGGATTACCGCAAGCCTGACGGGCTCACGGTAGTGACTCCCGTACAGGCCCAGGAGTTCATCGATCAGCTCCCTATCGGCAAGTTCTTCGGCGTGGGCAGGGTGACCGAGCAGAAGATGCGATCCCTGGGGATCACCTGCGGCGCCGAGCTCAGACAGGTCCCGCAGGAGCGGCTTGTCAGGCTTTTCGGCAAGATGGGTCTTTTTTTCCACAGCATTTCCCGCGGCATTGACGAAAGGCCTGTCGCGCCCGAACGGATCCGGAAGTCCCTGGGCAAAGAAATCACCCTGCTTGAGGACATCGACGACACGGATGCGATAATCGCGCTGCTCTCCGAACTCGCGGGCTCGGTCGGCTCGCTGCTCAGAGAAAAGGGGATCAAGGGAAGGACCGTTGTGCTCAAGCTCAAGTATCACGACTTCCAGAGCATCACCAGGAGCATCACACTCGACCGCAGGCTCGACGATGCAGAGGAAATCCTGGACCAGATCCTCCTGCTGCTCAAAGAGACCGAGGCAGGAACCAGAAAGGTGAGGCTCCTGGGGATCACGGTATCGAACTTCGAGCTGTCCGAAGACAGCCTGTCACGGCCGCACCAGCTCCTGCTCCCCTTCTGCGAAGGCACTGGGCGAAAGAACATGGTCTAAAGGGCATTGTCGGTGAGAGGCCAACCCTGAAAAATCCCCACTGCTGTTGATCCTTTTTCATGAGGTGCTTGACCGGCAGGTATGGTTACGCTATAGATCCCTTCGTATCAATGAATGCACGCGGCTCAGGCGGGCATTGTGATACCCGAGAACAAGAAGGGTTGTGTTCATCATATGGCAGACAATACAAACATCCGGGAGCGGAGAAGGCTCGAGCGCAAAAAGGTGAAGATCACCGCGCTGCTCAAGATGGGGATATACCTGAGCGGCCGGGGATATGCAAAAGACATCAGCAGAGGCGGCATGTGCCTGGTCGCCCCCAGCCTGTTCAAGTTCATCAAGTCATCCCAGCTCGGTGATTACATCGGGGCACACATCAGGATCATGTTCCCGGCCCACTCTCTCACAGTGACCGGCTCTATCGTGAGAATCGACATCATCAGAGGAGAGGGTGCGCTCGCCATCACGGGCACCTCCAATGACGAATCCTGGGAGCAGATTTGCTCCGGATAGACACTTGAAAAAAAGCAGCACAATGCCGGCGGCACCGGTGATGAAGCCGGGCGGCCAGGAGCAGAATCTCTGCCGCGCTGAGCACGACAATCGCCACGGTATCAAGCGCGCCGATATGCTCCCCGGCCTTGACCAGGAGATAGATCTCGGCAATGGGGATGAGGGTGAAGGCCAGAAATATAGGGGATTTTATGATTTTTTCGCATTTATTTGTTTGACAAAGCTCACATTCCGTGATTTAACTCCAACACTTAGTTTCCTTTCAAGTTTTTTCACTATTGGGGTGCTTGATTAAAAACATCGATACCATCATATTTTCTTGATTATCGATTCCAATCAGGAGGCAGTTTGTAATGGAAAAAATAGTAGCGTTTGTATCTGGATGTGCGGCCTGTTTTTTGTTATGCATGCAGGCTTTACCGGCATTCGGCATGAAGGCAGGCCCTTCCGCCTATGCCTTTCCAACCGGATGGGAACAGTCCTCGGTGACTGTCGGGCCGGATGCTCTGGGCCTTTCTCAAGGAACGGCCAGTCTGCCCGGTATCCGGGACCTCTTTTCGCCGGCCCACGGCAGAGAGGTCTGTCGCGCGGATGGAGACGGGCGCGGGCTCCTCTTTCTTTTCCGGACAGGACGGGATCCTTTCACCGGCTCTTCCCGCGAGGGAGACCGCCTGACCTACTCAATCGATCCTCACACCATGTGCATATCAGTCCTCATCAAAAGTCACTGTTCTTTGGTGCAGCAGGAATGGGCAGTAACGGGCGGATCTTTTCCCGGACACCCATCCGAACAACAGGCCCGGGCTTCATCATCCGGTTCTCAGTCGGGGTTCATGGCCGTTGCGGGCCTGTCGCTGATCGGCCTCTCCGGCCTGGGCAGAAACAGGGTTGCCCGTGCCGCGGTCCGCGTATACGGAGTGCACAATCTTTCCCAGCCCTGGAAGACAAGGACCTGGAAGGATTACACCGCAGAAAAGGGTCCCGCATATCAGGCCAGGGTGGCCTGATGCATCTGCAGGGCGCCTAAAACAGTGTGGGCTGGTTCACCCCGGTCTCGCCCTTCTCAAAGGCATGGTCGGGAGGGAGGTCGGGGCGTAACGCCGCCTGTTTTGCCAGTGCGTCGCATCGCTCGTTCTCGGCGATGCCTGCATGCCCCTTCACCCATACGAATCTTGGCTGATAGCGCTCGGAAAGGTCCAGCAGCACCGACCAGAGGTCGATGTTCTCCGCCCGGTGGCGGGCATCACGCATCCAGCCCTGTCTTTTCCACTTCTTTGCCCATCCCCGGCTCATGCCGTCAACCACGTACCGGGAATCGGTGTACACGCTCACCGGTCGCACCGGGCCTCCTTCGAGGGATCTCAGCCCCTCGATGACGCCCGTGAGCTCCATGCGGTTGTTCGTGGTATGACGGAAGCCGCCCGAGAGCTCGTGCCTCAGGTTCCCCTCCCTGATGACCACGCCATAACCGCCCGGCCCCGGATTGTTGATGCTGCCTCCGTCGGCATAGATCACCACATCCTGCTCGGCGATGCAGTGCTCCGGGCTCAGGGGTCCTTCCCGGGGTTTCCGGCGCACCGGGGCCTGCACGCGGAGCTGCAGCGCCTCCGGGTGTCTTCCGGTGGTACGGTCGGGCAGGTTCGGGTAGCCTGACCGCACCGCATACTCCAGGGCCTCTCCCCGTGTGGCGAATCCCTTGTAGACCGCACCGGAAATCGATTTCACCTGTTCCTCAGCCCCTCCCCGACCGGCCCAGACATCGTAGAGGCCCGGGTTCAGTCCTTTGAGAACAACGTAGAACCGATTTCGCGTCTTTGCCATAGCGTTTTTTGGTGTTCTTTTTTTAAGGGCGGCAAAAGACCCGCACATAGTGGCCCGGAAAAGAGGGGGTGACGGGCCAGGAGCTATTGCTTCCTTGCGGGCACGGTATTTTTCGTCATCTTCTCGATGATTGCCCGGGCCCCGTTGTGGCCCTGTTCCGCAGCGCGTTTGAACCACTGCAGGGACTGGGCGCGGTCCTTTTGCACGCCCTCGCCCCGCCCGTACATGAAACCCAGGTTGTACTGAGCGTCGGCATCGTCCTGCTCTGCAGCCTTGCGGAACCAAGTATAGGCCTTATCGAAATCTCTGGGCACACCCTCGCCGTGATAATAGATCACCCCGAGATTGTACTGGGCATCGACATCGTCCTCCTCGGCCTTGCGGGTATATTCTTCCATCTGCTCCCTGGTCACTTCCGGGGAGCGGCCGTCCGTGTCCGGGGCGTCAGCCCGGTCTCCGGGATCAATGTTTTCCTGGCTCTCCTGTGTTTTTGCATCGAGATACAGGAGCCACTTGTCCGATTCGAGCAGGGTTCTCGCCCGGGGATGACCCTGTTGAGCGGCAGTGGAAATCCACTGGTATGCCCGGTCGTTGTCCCTGTCCACCCCGTCGCCCCGCTCGTGCATGATGCCCAGGATGAATTGGGCCTCAACGTGGCCCTGCCGGGCCGCTTTGAGATACCACCTCGCCGCCTCAGCGCTGTCGGGCTGCACGCCTTTTCCCTCGTAATACATGGAGGCGAGCTTGTACTGGGCGAACACGTCCCCGCTCTGGGCCGCCTTGGTGACCCCGGGGACGATATGCTCGCTGTCCTCTCCCCTTGCCCTGCGGGAAAGGTACCAGATCCCTACCGCGATGAGGACAAGCACGATAATGGCAATGATATACTCCATGGAACGCTCCTTATCATATATGTGCCTATTTTCCTATAGGAAACAACGGGATTCAAAGGCATTTGCCTCTTGGAATTGAAATTTATCCGGTAAATCGGTATGATCAGCTCCATATCCGATACAGGAAGGTGCCATGGAATCGGTCAAGAGAGAGTATACACGAAGGCAGAGGAAGATCAAGGCAATGATCACCATCGAGCTCGAGCACCCGGAAGGGGCGCGTCTGAGCCTGAGCACCAGAGACAGGAGCTTCAGGCTCGTCGCTGAAACCAGGGACATCAGCTGGGGAGGGCTCTGCCTTACGTTCCCGGTCCTCCCCCGTGACCGGGAGAAAAGGTTCACTCCTCCCAAGGCGCACTCCATAGTGGGGAACTCGATCACCGTGAACCTCTCGTGGCCCGTGCTCACCCTCTATGGCGAAGTGATCCGCTTCGATTCCCGGGACCAGGTGATGGCCGTGATCATTACCAAGGTATCAGACTACGATCTCTGGCAGGAGCTGTGCAACCAGGAACCGGGGCGCTAGCATCACCCGCCTTTTTAAGCGGCTGAAAATAATAAAACCAGACCTTCTCCCAAGGCGTGCTCTCTTCAGATTCTTTCAATGGTCTCTGCAAAGTTCGGGTTGCTGAGCAGCATCTTGGCAAACTTCAGATACTTAGAAACAATGGACCTGACCGCAAGCTGCAGCGCATAAGGCCTCACCGGCTTTTCCAGAAGATGGCTCACCCCCGATGCCACGCACATGTCCACCACATCCTCGTTGGCGCTGCCGGTGATCATGATGGCGTCGTGGTAGGCGTTGGGATATTTGTCAGAGATGGCGTCCAGGAGGTAGAAACCGTTGCTCGATCCCACGAATACGTCCAGAATGAACAGCATGATGCTCCCTTTGCGCATCTGACAGTATTCGACGGCCTTCTCCACGTCGGTAAAGGTGATGATCTCGCCCCAGGTATAGAACTTCCGGATATGTCCGGACAGGACATCGCACACATCCTGTTCGTCGTCGATAATGAGAATATCCAAGCCGTCAGACATTACGCATCACCCCCCCTTTTTTGTGTCTGGTGCATTCAATATGACTTCATAGTATGAGATATTATAACGAAATTCAGGGAAAAGTACAAACGATAATCGCCCGGTGCGATCATGCGAGTTTGCGGCTCGGGTCATTTTCCCAGGGCAGGGCTACCCTGCAGAATCCCGGGCAATGATCTTCATGGTGCTCCGGATGCCCAGATGGGGGCAGACCTCTCTTAGCACCAAGATGAATGGCTCGCTTCCTCGGACAAACCCGTTGTCGCGCAGGTAGGAGATGATATCTTTGTCCGAGGAGAGGCCGTCCTCAGGCACCGGGTGCACCCCTGAGGAGAGGCACAGGGTTTTGAGCACGATATTGTTGAAGCACAGAGCCACCACCCAGGCATCTCCCTTGAACCGGGAGATCATCCGCGCGGTGAGGCCGCTGCGCGATGGTACCGCCACGCAGCGAATGCCGAGCGACACCATGGACCTGATGACGCTCAGAGACAGGGTCTCCTTGATGGACCTGCCCGAGAGCTCGATGGCCCGCTTGATGGTTTCAGGGACGATTGTCCCCGAAACCACTCCCGACCTTCCAGCCTCTGCTGCAGCGGCGATCCGGGCAAGCATCCGGCACGCCTTGATCGGGTATTTCCCGATTGCGGTCTCCTCGGACAGCATCACAGCGTCTGTTCCGTCGAAAATGGCATTGGCCACATCCGTTGCCTCGGCCCGGGTTGGGCGTGTGTTGCCGGTCATAGACTCGAGCATCTGGGTTGCGGTGATGACCGGCTTGGCCGCCAGGTTTGCCTGCAAGATGAGCTGTTTCTGGACAAGGGGGACCTCCTCGATGGGGATCTCCACCCCGAGATCGCCTCTGGCTACCATGACCGCATCGGCCGCCTCGATGATCTCTCCGCTGTTCTTCACGGCTTCTCTGCGCTCCATCTTGGCCACCACAAAGATCCCGTTCCCCTTTGCCTGGGCGAACTCCCTGACCCGGGTAATGTCCTGAGCCCTGCCCACGAAGGAAAGGCCGAACATGTCGACGCCGTGTTCCATGCCAAAGGCGATAAAGCTCAAGTCCTCGTCAGTGGCTGCGGACAGGGCCAGATGCGCATCCGGGAGGTTCATGCCCTTGTTTGACAGCAAGTCGCCCCCAATGATGACCCGGCAGACAACATCCTCCCCCTTGATTTCCAGGGCCTTGAGCTCAATGAATCCATCGTTCAGGAATATCCTCTGGCCCGGCTCCACACTCACGGAAAGGTCGGGGAATTGCACCGGGATGAGCTCGGCCGTACCCTGGATCTGCCGGGCGGTGAGCACCACTGTATTACCCTGGCGCAGGGTGCATGCCCCGCCTTTGAGCCCGCCGATCCTGATCTTCGGTCCAGGGAGATCGGCCAGAATAGCCACTGTTCTTCCGAGGTCCCGAGAGACCTGCCGTATGGTCTGGATATCACGGGCGTGCTGTGCAAGATCTCCATGGCTGAAATTGAGCCGGGCCACGTTCATACCTGCAAGGACAAGTCCTTTCAGTATTGATCTCTTTCGTGATACCGGTCCGATAGTGCATACGATCTTGGTTTTGTGTCTGGGAAATGGGTTGACCATGTGTGCTCCTTCTCCGGACGAGCCGCCATTTTGCTACATCCTCGGCATTCTGAATCTCCGGAGCCTTTCCATATAAGTAAATATAACCGGGATAAAGAACATGGTGAACAGCGTGGAAACGATGATCCCGCCTATGGTCGGGGCCGCCAGGGCCACCCTGAAGCTCGCCCCGGAACCGCCGAAGGCCTGGGGCAGGAGCCCGCAGATGATGGCGAGGTTGGACATGACGATGGGCCTGAACTTCTCCGAGCACGCCTCCTTCACCGAGGTGATGGGGTCTGTCCCGCCCTTCATCATGGACATGGCGGCATCGATGATCAGGATGGCGCCGTTGACCACGACGCCCACGAGCATGACCATGGACATCATGGCCAACATGTTCATGGTGATGCCTGAGAAAAACAGGGCATAAAACACTCCGGCAAGACCCAGCGGCACGGTGAGCAGGATGGTGAAGGGGTGGATGAAGGAGTTGAGGATCGCAGCCAGCAGCATGAAGGTGAGAATCGCGGCAATGATGAAGGCCTCGGAGACCGCCTCGTTCACCTCCTGGTTAAGCTCCACGTCGCCGGCGAATTCGATCCGGTAGCCGGGCTTAAGATCGAGAGAATCGAAGTTTTCCTTGAGAATGGTCATGTTCTCGGTCAGGCTCAGCCGGCTCAGGTAGCTCGTAAGGGTGATCTTGCGCTCCTTGTCCTTGCGCTCGATGCTCGCCTCGGCGCGCGCCGGGACGAACTCGCCAACCTTGTTGATGGGAAAAAGGTTCTTGTCTTTGCCCAGGGGAACCAGGATCGCGCCCAGGAGATTGATGGAGCCGGTGTACTGCTCGTCCAGGGCCACGTTGATGTCATACTCCTGCCCGCCCTGGCGGAAAAGCGACGAGCTGTCGCCCTCGATCGCGGTTCGCAGAATCCCTCCCAAGCCGGCGTTCTTGCCGCCGTAGACCGTGGACTTGAAGGGGTCGGAGACGAAGCGCATCTCTCTTCTCGGCGTCTTGTACGAGCTGATGATGCTCTGAAAGTTGCCCGTGTTGTTCATGATCTTTTCAACCATGGTCGAGACTTTGACCAGTTCCGGGTAGTCGGGGCCATAGAGCTCGATATCCATGTCACCCTCGTTGCCGAAGGACCTCCCGGCTGTGACACTGAAGTCGAGGTCCGGGATCGTGCACAGAGGCTCCACAAGGCTCTCGGAGATCTCCTTGTCGCCCCGGGAGCGCTCATGGGCATCCACGAGCCTGGCATGGATACGAAGATCGTTGATGCCGCGGTTTTTGCCTCCCACCGTGGAGGAGTAGTCCTTGAGCTCGGGGATGGTCTTGACCGTCTCTTCGATCCGGTGCATCACCATGGTGCTCGCCTCGATGGATGCATCTTCGGGAAGTTCTGCATTGATGGTGATCTCTGAGCTGTCGGCGGCCGGGAACGGCTCGCCTCCCACGTACCTCATGACCATGATTGAGCCGGCGAATATCAGCAGGGTGAAGACAATGGTGAGCTTGCGCCACCTCAGGCAGACATCCAGCAGATTGAGATACTCCCTCCTGACCTTGTCCACCCCTTGTGTGAAGAACCTCAGCTTCGGCCCTATGATGCCCCAGCCTTTTTCCGGGTCTTTGGTGTTCCTCATGGCGAAGTATGAGAGCATGGGCGTAAGCGAGAACGAGGCTATGATGGAAAACACCGTGGCTGCAACGACCGTGATCCCAAAGGGAAAGAACACCTGGCCGAATACGCCCTTCATGAAGGCGATGGGGACAAACACCACGATATTGGTGCCCGCAGAGGCCAGCACAGCCACCAACACCTCCCAGGTCCCCCTGACCGCGCCTTCCTTGGGGTCGTCATGGCCGAGTATGTGCTTGTAGATGTTTTCGATGATCACAATGGCGTTTGCCACCAGGGCCCCGATGGACACGCCCAGCGCCATGAGCGTGACGATATTCAGAGTGAAACCCATGATCTGCATGACCATGAATGACGAGACGATCGAGGTCGGGATGACCACCGCGGCCACCATGGCCATCCGGAAATCGCCCAGGAACAGAAAGAGCACGAGCGCCGTGAGCACCGCGCCGAGGAAGATGCTGGAGATCGCGTCTGTGATGGATTCGCGGATAAAGTCTGTGTTGTCCCAGGAGAGCTCTGCCTGCAGACCTGCGGGAAGGCTCGCCTTGATCTCGTCGAGCACCGTATAGACGCCGTCCGCAGTCTTGACCACGTTGCTGTCGGTTTGTTTGAAGATTTCGAGGATGACTGCTTCGCGGCCATTGAACCGGGCAGCCGAGGTGATGTCCTTGAACCCGTCCTCGACTCTGGATACGTCCTTGAGCTGGAAGACACCCCGCTTCTCAACGGACAGGTACATGTCCGCAATCTCCTGTACGGTCTGGAACTGGCCCTTGAGTCTCACCCCGATTTCAAAGGTGCCCCGGTTCATGGATCCGGCGGGAACATCGAGGTTCCGCGCTTTTATGGCTGCAGCCACGTCGGTGAGAGAGATGCCGTAGTTCATGAGCTTCGGCAAGTCGGCGCGGACATTGATCTGACGCTCCTTGCCGCCCACCACCTCCACACTCGCCACGCCTCCGACCTGTGAAAACTTGTCCTTGAGCACTTCGTCGGCATACTCGTAGATCTTGTGGATGGGCACACTATCGCTGAACAGGGCGATACTCAGAATCGGTTCGTCGAAGGGGTCGAATTTCTCGATGACCGGCTTGTCGGCATCTTCGGGCAGGTCCATGGTGATGGCATCGACCTTGTCCTTGACCTCGATGGCCTTGATATCGGGATCCACCCCGTAGTTGAACTCGATAATAGTCAGCGCGTAGTTCTCGTAGATCTTTGAGTTGATATGTTTGATGTCGCTGATGTTCGAAACCGCGTCCTCCACCTCCTTGACGACCTGGATCTCGATCTCCTCGGGCGCGGCGCCCTCATAGACCTGGGTGATGAGCACGATGGGCAGGTCGATATCGGGGAAGAGGTCTACGTTCAACCGCAGATAGGAAATGAACCCGAGCACCACGAACACGAGCACCATCATCATGGTGGTGACCGACCGGTTGATGAAGAGTCTGATGATATTCATGGATTATACGGCTTCATCAGGGCGCTCAGAAGAGGACCTTGCGATTGTCGGAAAGCCTGGTGAACCCGCTGATCACCACGCGGTCGTCATCTCCGATGCCGGAGACGATCCGGACCCTCTCGTCGTTCATCCCGGATATCTCGATACTCTTCTTGAAGGCCCGGTCTCCGTCGATCACGAACAGGTAGTAGGAGCCGTCCGGTTCCTGCTGCAGGGCCCTTAAGTCCGCCGAGAGGGCCTTCTCGTCGCGGAGCACCTCGACCCGTGCAGTGGTGTAGGTGCCGATCCGGAGCACAGAGCCCCTGTTCTCGACCTCCATCTCGATCCGGAAAAGGCCTGTGGTCGGGTTAGCGTTCAGGGAAACCTTGGTCACGCTGCCGGTGTTGGATTCTCCGTCCTGGGCATTGTCCACGATCACCCGCTGGCCGGCTTGGATGTTGCGAATGTCGGATTCGCTCACCTCGGAGACGAGCCTGACACGGTCTGTCCTGGCAACCACGGCCACCGGCCGCGCCGGGGTGACGAGCTCGCCCTCCCGGGCATTGAGATCCAGGATCACCCCATCGATGGGGCTGGACAAAGACACGGTCTCCATGACGCTCTCGAGGTTGGCCCGGTCGACATCAAGCTTCATCTTGATCGAATCGAGCTCGCTCTGGGAGACTGCGCCCGACTCTTTCAGATCAAGGATGCGCTGATAATTCAGCAGGGTGGTTTCATAGACCGCCTTGAGCTGACGGTACTGGGCCGAGCTGCGAGGGTCTTCCTTGTCGAGGCTGATGATCACCTCGTCGGCCCTGACCCTGTCGCCCACCTCATGGTGAACCTTGAGAATCTTGGCGGCAACCTGCGTGACGATCTCGGTCTGTCTGAGGCCGAGCACCTGGGCGTTCACCCTGCAGAACACGAGGAACTCGCCCCTGCTCACCGTGCTCACCTCGACCGGGATGCCGTTGTCCCGGTAGTACTGGTCGATGCCCGGGGCCTTCTTGTCCGCCAGGGATGAGATCGCATTGATCCTCACGAAAACAGCCACCAGGAAAACGATGACTACCGACAGGTAGATGAACTTTTTCATGCTTAAGCCCTTTTGCTCAGCCCGGGTTCAGTTTCCCGCGACACCCAGCCTCATGTCAGAACCAGAAAATTTTCTGCGCGGCGGGGCCATATCTCCCAAACGACTTTTTAAGGCCTTATTTTCCCGCCTTGCATCCTTCCTTTCATTCCATACATAATATATGAATCAAGATTATCCATAAAAACATGGACCTTTAGTTTTGTCAATTCTCTCGTTGGTTCCCCCGCAGGTCCAGGTCCGGCTCCATGCGGCCTCCACCACTATGACGCCTTATCCGGATTATTCTACATTGCACATTCCTATCATGACTCTGACATTGGTTTTCCTTTATAAAGAGTATCATTGTGCGATTGATCTTCAAGGAAGTGATGCTAAATTGCACGATGGCACATTTATTTCAAGTTGTTCACCCGATTTTCCGAGAAAACGGATATGAACTCATATTTTGTTATGCCAAAGGTGATCATTCTCAGACAATTCATACTGTATCGTCCAAACAATATCGGCAATACACCAGAATAATAGGTGGGGAGGTGATATATGATCAATTTACTTGATTCCATACGACCTTTCAGGTCGTCTCAATCCTTAATGGTTCAAGTGGCTCTATGGAAGTTACCTCAGTAAGTGGTTAATCATACGCCAAGCGCATTTCTTTGTTTGGTAAAACATGCTTAATTCTATCTTGCCACTTCTCAGATTGCCAAGTGCCGAGTGTTTCATGAGTCAGGAAATAGTTTTGGGGGATTGGATGAGTGCCAATTATTACATCCAATCCATATTTAGTGGGAACGAAATTGCAAAAGGCCTCCAAGCGTGGACAAGGCGGATAACCGACCACTAAGCCGGTGGCTAAATGGATGACATCTGCTCCATTCTTCTTCATCTCAGCGGGAGCATATTCAACATTTCCGCCAGGGCACCCACCGCAGGTAGTAAATCCTACGAGTTCAACTTCCTCTCCTTTATAAAGGGAGAAAGCTCCTTCACGATTGCGCATGGCTCTTAGACACTTCCCGCCTGTACAGGTATGATAACGGTTGCAAATGATGATTCCAATCTTTTTCATTTTCAAGACCCCTTATGAACTGTCAGTTCATTATCCTGGATTGAATAAACAATGCGATATTTGCCTTGACGAACACGATATCTTTCCTGACCGGTCAATTTTTCACAACCCGCAGGATGAGAATCTTCGGCAAGCATTTTAATACGATCAAGTATTCGCTTGAGATCTTTTTTAGGTATAGACTCAAAATCTTTCTCTACGGATCCCTTAAAAAAGATATTATATGCGGCCATCTTTTTTCAATCTTTTGACCATTTCATCATAGCTGATCAGAGGATCGGATACTCTTGTCTCAAAAGCTTCAAAATCTTCAGCATCTTCTGCAAGAGATTCTCTGACGGCTTCATTCACCAAGTCCGATACTGATCGGGATGTCTCGACCGCCTTTAACCGCAGTGCCTTATGAAGTTCTGGATCAAGATATATGGTGGATCTTTTAGCTTGCATCGCCATAACGTCACTTCCTATTGATGCAATAACATTTTAGCGTCATGATGCTAATTTGTCAATAGTACTATAAGAAGCGAACAGCAATTATAAATTTAAAGCATGGTCCGAGCAGTGAGGGGTTAAAAGTAATACGGTCTTATTATTTTACAAGACTCTCGGGGAAAAATGTGCTAGCAAGTGAGTATGCGGGTTATTATGGAGTGTGGTGTCTTTAAGTATCCTGATATCTTTTTGTTCGTCACCTGTCAATACCCGCCGGGTGATGCACAATAACTTTCACATCATGGAGTGCTGCCATGGATATGAAGCGTGATTATTACGAAGACATCGAGGTTTTCAGCAGCGGCACGGTTCTCTTCTGGTCCATCGCACTGTTTGCTTTCCTTTTCACCCTGCCCCTCTACCTGCCCACCTATAACATCTACCTCTTCAACATCATCCTCGTGCACGTGATCCTTGCCGTGGGGCTCAACATCCTCGTGGGGTATACGGGCCAGATATCGCTGGGGCACGCCGGTTTCTTCGCCATCGGCGCATACGGGACCGCCCTGCTCATGACGTACCTGGGCGTCCCTTTCTTGGTCGCGATCATCGCAGCAGGGCTTATTGCCGCATTTTTCGGGTTCATCATCGGCCTGCCCGCGCTGAGGCTGGAGGGACCCTACCTCGCCATCGCCACCCTGGGGTTCGGGCTGACCATCATGCACATCATCGGGAGGTGGGACATCTTTGGCGGGCGGATGGGAATCCAGGCCCCGCCTCTCGATATCGGCATCCCACAATGGGGCTTGAGCGTCCTGCTCGATTCGGACGTCAAGATGTACTACCTGATCCTCGTTATCGCCATCATCATGGTGATCGGCGCCAGAAACATGATGAAAACGAGGACAGGCAGGGCCTTCGTGGCCATCCGCGACGACGATATCGCAGCCGAGGTCATGGGGGTGAACCTGCTCGCTTTCAAGACCCTCTCCTTTGCCGTCAGCGCCTTCTACGCAGGTGTCGCAGGCGGGCTCTTCGGCTTCGTGCTGGGGTTTTTCGATCCCTTCACCTTCAACCTCATTCTCTCCATCATCTTTCTGGTCATGGTCGTGGTGGGGGGCCTCGGCTCAGTGCTCGGCGCGGTCATGGGGGCAACGCTCATCACCTATCTGCAGTACGACCTGCTCAAGAACGTCGACGAAATACCCTTCCTGGGCGAGGCCCTGGTCTGGATTTCCCGGAAATTTTTCACCGTTATCGGGCTGGAGAACTTCAACAGCATCATGCTGGGCCTCATCATGCTCGGCATCGTGATCTTCGAACCGCTGGGCATGTTCGGCATCTGGATACGGATCAAGAAGTACTGGAAGACCTGGCCTTTTTGATCTCCGATGAGGGGAGCGTGAAAAAACCATGATCGAACAACTTATCACTGAAGGTTTGGCAATCGGGGCTTGTTACGGGCTCTTCGGCGTGGCAGTGGCCATCATCTACAAAACTTCGGACGTGGTCAACTTCGGCCAGGGCGAGATGGGCATGATCTCCACCTTTGTTGCCTACCACATCCTGACGCAGTACGGCCTGCCTTTCTGGCTGGCTTTTGCTCTGACCTTGGTGTTCGCGGTTCTGCTGGGCATGTTCATCGAGTTCTTCTTCCTGAGGCCGGCCAAGGACCCCACCGTGCTCGGGCTCCTCATTATCACCCTGGGCGCGGAAATGCTCCTCATGGGACTTGCCAGCTGGAAATGGGGCGCCGAGCAGAAGGACTTCACCTTCCCTCTGTCTGTCCAGAAGCTTCATGAGCCAATTCCCGGCCTGGTGCTCAACGAATGGTCCATCGGGGTGTTCGTGCTGACCGCGCTGATCATGGTGCTGCTCTTCCTGTTTTTCCGATATTCCAACCTCGGCATCGCCATGCGCGCAACCCAGCAGAACCAGAACGCGGCCAAGATCATGGGCATCAAGGTGGAGCGGGTCTTCTCATTCACCTGGGGTTTAAGCTCGCTCATCGGAGCTGTGGCCGCGATGTTCTTCGCCGCCCGTTCGGTCCTGGACCCGAACTTCATGATGGAGCCCTTCATGCGGGCGTTTGCCGCGGCCGTGCTCGGGGGGCTCACCAGCATTCCGGGCGTGGTGGTGGGAGGACTCATGCTGGGGCTCATAGAAAACTTCTTCGGCTATGTGTGGCCCGTGTGGAAACCCATCGTGGCCTTTGTGGTGATCATTATCATCCTCACCATCAGGCCGAGCGGGCTCTTTGCCAGGCACTACGTGAAAAAGGTGTAGGCAAATGGCCGCAGAGCGAAACCAGGTCCGAACCCTGGTCCTCTCAGGGGCTGCTGCCGCGGTCTTGTGCGCGCTCGTCGCCGGGCTCCTCGTCTTCGAGAGACCGCGGTACTTTCTGGAGATGCTCTACGAGCGTCCCCGGATCGAGCAGGCCCTACATACGTATTTCCGCGCCGAGATAAAAGGGGATCCAGGTGCGGTCTACCGCAGCCTCGCGCCATCCTCTATCTACCGCAAGGACCACACCTACGAGGATTTCCTCGCTGATATGAGATCCAACCCCGCAAAGATCGTCCGGTACACGATTGTCGACATCTACGGACTGCGGCCGAACCACGACCCGCAGTCGTATCCCGGGGTCGAGCGCTTTGCCCAGGTGGAGGTGGATGTGACCCTGGAATATGGCGATACGCACGAAGCAGCGGAATGCAACTTCTGCTTCACCTTTCTGAAGGAGGGGGGGCAGTGGTTCAAAGGCTGAAAGGGGAAGATCCTGTCATTTTCGGTATGGCGGTATCGGAAGGCAACAAATGAATGAGCTGCTCTTTAAAAAAGCAGCGGTAAGGAGGGAGTATGAAAGGAACGAGGAGTACGGTTTTCTGGTTGTTGGCCTTAATTCTGGTGCTCATGCTGCCTGTTCAGGGACATGCGGGCGCGCCCGGGTTCGACAAGAAGGAGATCCGGATCGCCCAGTGGGGACCGCAGACCGGCCCGGCCGCCCCATGGGGCTCGGTGGCGCGCGGAAGCGACCTCATTTTCCAGATGGTCAACGAGGAAGGCGGAATCCACGGCAGGAAAATCAAGTACTTTATCAGGGATGACCAGTACAACCCCGCACAGACCAAGGCGGTGGTCAAGGAACTGGTCGAGCGCAGAGGTATCTTTGCCTTTGTCGGCGGGGTGGGAGCCCCTTGCGGCATGGCGGTCAAAGACTATCTGGCCGAGAACAAGGTAGTCTGGGTCGGCCCGTCCACGGCCATCAACGAATACGTGTTTCCCGTGAATCCGTACCTGTTCGGCATATACCCGTTATATGAAGACGAGGCGAGCATCCTCACCAAGTATGTGGTGGACGACCTCAAGATAAAAAGAATCGGGTTCTTCTATCAGAACGACTCCTATGGAAAGAGCGGGCTCGAAGGCTGCAAGAAGCGGCTCGCCACCTATAACATGAGCCTCGTGGAAGAGATCTCGGTGGAACCCGGCGAAAAAGACCTGTCATCTCAGATGCTCAGGCTCAAGAACTCGGGCGCCGAGGTGGTGTTCCTGTGGGTGAACCCGACCAGCGCCACGATCGCGCTCAAGACCTGCGCGACCATCGGGTTCAAACCGCAGTGGGTATCGTCCAACACCCTGTCCGACTTCACGCTCATGAACATGATTACCGGCGGCCTGTGGGAGGGCGTGATCACCGGCGGTTTCAACATCCCGCCCGACTCCGATCATCAACTCATCGTTAAATACCGCGAGGCCGCGAAAAAGTTCGCTCCCGAGGAGCGCTACGGCACCTTCTACCTGGCGGGAATCCTGTTTGCAGAGCCCCTCATCGATGCATTGCAGCGCGTGGGGCCGAACCTGAGTACCGAGGCCTTCCTCGAAGCGCTCAACACCACCACGGACTTCCAGGGTATCGGCCCGAAAATCACCTGGACCCCGGAAGTTCACCAGGGTACGGATTCCATCCAGATCCAGAAGTGCGGTCCGGGCGGCAGCTATATCCTGCTCCAGGACTGGGCGCCGAACGATCTGGCGACGTGGAAGACGAACTAGGCATCACCAGCATCGGCTAAAGAACGGTCTGTCCCGGGAATCCCGGGACAGACCCGATATTCGAAGGCGCCCGAATTGACAGGGGGACAAGGCGTATGGCCCACTTCAAGGTGGAAAACATCGGCATCAGTTTCGGCGGCATCCGGGCCGTGCAGGACGTGAGCTTTGGCGTCCGGCAGAACTCCATCTTCTCCATCATCGGACCCAACGGCTCGGGGAAGACCACCATCTTCAACATGATCAGCGGCATCTACAAGCCTGCTTCGGGCAGAGTCGTGCTCGACGGAGAGAACCTCACCGGCCTCTCTCCGGACCGGGTCGCTCGCAAGGGCATTGCCCGGACCTTTCAGAACATTCAGCTCTTCGGCAATGCCACGGTCATGGACAACCTCATGCTCGGCCGGCACATCCACATGAAAACCGGGGTGCTGAGCGGGTTCTTCATGCTGGGCAAGTGGACGCCCTGCGCGCGGGAGGAGGTGAGGCACCGCGAGGTCGTGGAGCGTATCGTGGACTTTCTCGACCTGCAGTCCGTGCGCGACCAGTTCGTCTCCAGCCTGCCCTACGGCAAGCGCAAGCTCGTGGAGCTGGGCCGCGCCCTGGCCCTTGAGCCCAAGGTCCTGTTGCTCGACGAGCCCTCTGCGGGGATGAACACCGAGGAAAAAGACGACTTGAGGATCTGGATCAAGGATATCCAGGAGGACTATCGGGTCACCATCCTGCTTATCGAGCACGACATGAACATGGTTATGGGCATTTCCGATAAGATCCTGGCCATCAACCAGGGAGTGAAGATCATCGAGGGAACGCCCGCAGAGGTGCAGAAGCACCCGGACGTGATTGCGGCCTATCTCGGCGAGGAGGACATTGATGCTCACGATCAAGAACATCGAGACATGGTATGACCTGATCCGTGCGCTCCACGGGATCTCCTTCGAAATCAACGAGGGCGACATCGTGGCCCTGCTCGGCTCCAACGGCGCGGGCAAGACCACGACCTTGAAGACCATCATGCGCCTGCTCGACAACGACCAGCCCGAGAAAGGGACTATCGAATTCATGGGGAGACGCATCGACCGGCTCGACACCGAGGAGATCGTGGGCCTGGGCATCAGCTACGTGCCCGAGGGCAGAGAGGTGTTCCCGGAGCTGAGCGTAATGGAGAACATCCTCATGGGGGCCTACACCAGGAGGGACAAAAAAGCCGTCAGGCAGGACATCGAGTCGCTGCTGAGGCAGTTCCCCATCCTCGGGCAGAGACGGAGCCAGCAGGCCGGGCATTTGAGCGGCGGCGAGCAGCAGATGCTGGCCATTGCGCGGGCCCTCATGAGCAGGCCCAAACTCCTCATGCTCGACGAACCCTCGCTGGGGCTCTCCCCACTGCTCACCAAGGAGATATTCACGATCATCAGGCGGATCAACTCAGAAGGGGTCACGATCCTCCTGGTGGAGCAGAACGTGAACATGGCGCTCAAATACTCGGACTATGCCTATCTCATGGAGAACGGGAGGATCGTGCGGGCGGACAAGCCTGAGGTGCTCCGGGAAGACGACGACGTCAAGGAGTTCTATCTCGGCATTGCGACCGAGCAATCTGTCAAGGGATACAAGCGCTACCGCCGCAAGGTCAGGTTCAGGTAAAAGAGGGAGGGCCGGAGAATGGAACAGTTCGAGAGACCGACAGACAAGGTTCAAACCCTGCCGCAGGCCTTGAGGGTGCTTGCCTCCATACAGCCCGATCGCGTGGCCATGCGGATGAAGGACTACGGCATCTGGCACGACATTTCCTGGCAGCAGTATGCCAAGAGCGTGCGGAATGTAGCCATGGGGCTGCATGCCCTGGGCGTAAAGCGGGGAGACCACGTGTCCATCATCGGCGAGAACAAGCCCGAGTGGCTCTTCTGTGCCCTGGGCGTCATGTCGCTGGGAGGGATCTTCGTGGGCGTCTACACCACTAACCCGGCAGCCGAATGCGAGTATGTGGTGGGACACTCCGAGTCAGTGGTATACATCTGCGAAGACGAGGAGCAGTGCGACAAGGCCCTGCTCTTCCGTGAGCGCACCCCTGCCCTGAAAAAGATCGTGGTATGGGACATGGAGGGCCTGAGGCACTTTGACGACGACATGATCATGAGTCTCGACGACCTCTTGAAGCTGGGCGGGCAGACCGACCGGGAAAACCCCGGCCTCTTCGAGAAGATCGTGGACAAGGGAAGGGAGTACGAGACCGCCTCCATCATCTACACCTCGGGCACCACCGGCCCGCCCAAGGGCGCCATGATCTCCCACAGGAACTACCGGTGGATCGCCCGGCAGACCGAGAAGATCACCCGCACGTCCATTGATGACGAGACCATCTCGTTTCTGCCCCTGAACCACGTGTTTGAGCAGATCTTCGACCTCATGATGCACCTGCGGGTGGGACACATCGTCAACTTCACCGAAAACACGGACACGGTCATGAACGACCTCAAGGACGTCTCCCCCACCCTCTTCCACGCCGTGCCCCGAATCTGGGAAAAGTATCACTCAGGGATCGTGCTCAAGATGATGGACGCCACCTGGCTCAAGCGCACCCTGTACGGGATCGCCTTCAAGGTGGGCGCCAGGTACAACGACTGCAGGCTGGCGAAAAAACCGGTTCCGCTGCTGCTCATGATCGGCTACCGGCTCGCCTATTTCGCCGTGTTCTGGAAGCTCAAGGAGCGGCTCGGCTTCGACCGGGTGCGGATCGGGTTCTCGGGCGCAGCGCCCATATCGCACGAGGTGCTCAAGTTCTTCCAGAGCATCGGGATCCCGATCCGCGAGGGCTACGGGCTCACCGAGACCACGGGCATCACGCACATCTCGGACGCGACCAACTTCAAACTCGGCACTGTGGGCAGGTGCCTGCCCGGCACGGAGGTAAGGATCGCGGAGGACGGCGAGATCCTCATCCGGCACGGAGGCATCTTCCAGGGTTATTTCAAGGACGACGAGCACACGAAAGAGGCCATGGACGAGAACGGCTGGTTCCACACCGGCGATGTGGGCGAGGTTGATGACGAGGGCTATCTCAAGATCACTGACCGCAAAAAAGACCTCATCGTGACGGCGGGCGGCAAGAACGTGGCCCCGCAGTATATCGAGAATATGCTCAAGTTCTCCCCCTACATCAACGACGCCGTGGTCATCGGAGACCGGCGGAAGTTTATCAGCGCCATCATCGTGATCGATGAAGAGAACGTAGTGAAATGGGCTCAGGATCAGAAGGTCCAGTATACCACCTTTGCGAGCCTGACCAGGACCGGGGAGGTGAACCGGCTCATCGCAGACGAGGTGGCCAAGGTCAACAAGCAGCTCGCCCGGGTGGAAAACATCCGCAAGTTCAAGCTCCTGGACAAGAAACTCTACACCGAGGACGGCGAGGTGACTCCCACCATGAAGGTCAAGCGCGCATCCATCAACCGGCAGTACAAGGATCTCATCGAGTCCATGTACCGGGAGGGGGATTGAGAAGACGCATAAAAATCGGCCGGGCCCCTTTATTCCCTGCACTGTGTCACTATAGTATTCACATGCTCAAATGAGCGCAGCAAAACCAGCAAGGAGGTCAAAGGCCATGAAGAGACTCATCGTTCTCGGAATAGCGATGCTGGCATTCATGTTCACCTTCGGCGGCATGGCTCATGGAGATTATTATCCATGGGGGAAGGGATCAGCGAACGTGAATACCGCGACACAGGAAGAACTGGAGTGGTTCCTTGGGAGAAGCAATATAGCCAATCCTGATCAGGTAGCGAGAAACATTCTCGAATATCGGGAAGCAAGCGGCCCTTTCACGTCTGTGGATGAGTTGAAGAATGTCGAGGGCATGGAAGATATCACCGATTTCGAGGAAGCACGTTTCTGGCTGAAGACCACAGGGCCCACCGACTATGATCCCGAGAAGACCCTGCGACCCCACGGAGACCCGTTCTTCGGTTATGGGTTTCAGGGGGACCGGCGGGGAGACTAAAGGCTTCTGAAAAGTAATTTCCGGGCAGGGCCCTGGTCTTGTTTCCCACCGATGACATGGACCTTAGGAGCGGGCCCTTCGGCCCCTTGGAAGCCGGAATTGCATAAACTAAGGATAGGGCCTTGCCTTCTCAAGCCCAAAAAGAAACGGGCGTGAAAAGGAAGAATCGAGGGAAAAACAGAACCGTGCCTTGGCACCAGCGAGGAGCGCCGCCGGTGCGGATACAAGGGCCAGGCACCCCTTACAAGGGTCAGGAACCCCTCAAAACAGGCAGGCCTAGGCCCACCTTTTCTTTCACCGTGTTCAGGGTGCCTTCCGCAACCGGTCGTATCCGGTCGGCCCCTTCCTCGAGGAGCCTGCCGATGTATCCTTGGTCCTTCATCAGTTCACAAAAGCGCGCCTGCAGCGGTCTCAATCCCTCGATAACCATCTCCGCGAGTTCGGCCTTGAATTGCGCATATCCCTTCCCGGCAAAGCGCTGCTCGATTGCCTGCCTGCCCTCTGCGCTGAACAGCTCGTAGATGACCAGCAGGTTGTGGATACCGGGGCGCTCCGGGTCAAAGCGTATCTCCCTCAAGGGATCAGTGACTGCCTTCATGATCTTTGCGCGGATCTGATCGGGTGGATCAAGCACGCCCAGAACATTGTCCTTATCGTCCCCTGTCTTGCTCATCTTTTTCGTCGGATCTTTGAGGCCCATGATCCGGGAGCCCACTTCGGGTATGACCGCCTCGGGCAGCTCGAAGGTGGGACCGTAGCGCGAGTTGAACCGCTCGGCAACATCCCGGGCAAGCTCCACGTGCTGCCTTTGGTCTTCGCCCACGGGCACGAGGCCGGTCCGATACAGGAGAATGTCCGCAGCCATGAGGGCCGGGTAGTCGAAGAGTCCGGTGCTGGCCTGTTCCTTATGCCTCTGCGACTTTTCCTTGAACTGGATCATGCGGAGCATCCAACCCATGGGAATGATGCAGTTGAGGATCCAGGCAAGCTCGGCGTGGGCACTGACCCGTGACTGAACAAAGATCACGGACACCTCGGGGTCGATTCCCGCGGCCAGGAGCATGCCCGCCATCTCGAGATTCTTTGCCTTGAGCAGCTTCGGCTCCTGGGGGACCGTGATGGCGTGAAGATCGACAATGCAGAATATCGACTCGTGCTCTGCCTGTGTTATGGCCCAGCGCCTGATCGCGGCGAGATAATTGCCGATATGGATTGTTCCGGTAGGCTGTATTCCTGAGAATACCCGTTTCTTCATGGCCATTCTCCAATTCTGAAGGTCATCGGATTCCGGCTGCAAAAGGCATATACAGTTTGTGATAGGTCCTCAGCGAGGCGGTCTCAATGCTATTTGTCCGGCCCCGGGCGTGCACCCGCGCGGGGACCGATCTCGACAAAAGTCCCCCGCCTTACTGCCCGTCGAGGATCTCCCTGATCTTTTCCGCGAGATCGCCCAAGCTGAACGGTTTCTGGATGAAACCTCTGCACCCCTTGTCCATGATCTCCCTGGCCTGACCGTCGAGGCTGTATCCGCTCGACAGCAGGACGTTCACATCCGGTCTGATTTCTTTGAGGCCCTCAAAGGTGTCTTTGCCGCCCAGATCGGGCATGATGATATCGAGCACCACCAGGTCTATGGAATCCCGGTGTTTGCAGTACGCCTTGATCCCGGCCCTCCCTCCCGCAGCGGTGATCACGGCATATCCGAGCCTCTTGAGCATCTCGGAGCCAACGTCCAGAATGACTTCCTCATCGTCGATGAGCAGGATGGTCCCCTGGCCCTTTCTGATCTCTGCGCATACCTGCCGTTCTTCCAGAACAGGTTTATCGGATGCAGGAAGATAGAGGGCGAACGTGGAGCCCGCACCCTTCTCGCTCTCCACGGTGATGAACCCCTTGTGGTTTCTCATGATGCCATACACTGAGGCAAGGCCGAGCCCGGTCCCCCCCCTCCCCTTGCCCTTGGTCGTGAAAAAGGGCTCGAATATCCGCAACTTGACCTCCTCGTCCATTCCGATGCCCGTATCAGTCACTGAAACCCGGACATACCTGCCCGGTCCGGCCCCGAAGGGCGCGGCCTCGGACTCGTCGAGCTCCATGTTCTGGATGGAGATATAGAGATCTCCTCCTTCGGGCATGGCCTGCCATGCATTCACGAAGAGGTTGAGCATGACCTGCTCCATCTGGTTCCGGTCCACCTCCACGATCCACAACTCTTGCTGCGCGCTCTGGTGTATCCGGATCTCCTTCTTGGTCCTCCCGAACATCTCGGCGCTCTTGCGGACGAATTCACCCAGTTGGGTGGGCCTGACCTCGTACTTGCCTCCGCGGGCAAACCCGAGAAACTGTTTGGTAAGCTCGGATCCCTGGCGCACATATTCCTCCACGTTTTTCAGGCGGTCGAAAAACGGATGGGACTTGTCCGTGCTCAGGAGCATGAGAGAGACATTGCCGAGAACGCCCATGAGCAGGTTGTTGAAATCATGGGCGATCCCTCCTGCCATGGTCCCGATGGCCTCCATCTTCTGAGCGCGTATGAACTGTTCCTCGAGGATCTTCTTTTCGCTGATGTCGATCAGGAATCCGCGGGCGCCCATAGGCCTCCCGTTCTTCATGATCGGGGCGGCATGTACCAAGGCGGGAAATGTGGTGCCGTCTTTGCGCCGGGCCAGATACTCGTTCAGCCCGATCCGCTCTCCGGCCAGGACCCTGCCGATGCCTTGGGTTGCCCGTGTCCGGTCTTCGGGTGCCACCACCGCGGTTATGGGCAGCCCCTTGTCCAGATCTTCAGGATCATACTGGAACTTATCAAATGCGGTTTCATTGGCAAAGGTGAGGATGCCGCGTTCGTCTATTTCGAACACGGTTTCCGGCATGAGCCTCGCCATGTCACGGAACCTCTCCTCGCTCTGCCGCAGAGCTTCTTCCGCTTTTTTCCGGTCCGTCATATCGATGATCGAGGCAACGCTCTCAGTCGTGCCTGGGATCATGGTCACGCTCATGAAAAGGTCCCGCGTCTCTCCCGACCCGACAATGCACCGGAGCTCATAGGAATCAGGGGCCGCACCCCCCTTTTTGCGGCGCTGCCTGTGATAGGCCTTCATCCGATCGAGGTCCTCCTCCACCACAAAGGAGGTCCAGGCGATCTTTCCTTCAAGCTCCTCCTTGGTATATCCTGCGAGCTTTTCAAACTTGGAGTTGGCCAGGCGGATGATATAATTCTCGTCCACGATGATATTTGCGGTGGCCGTGTGCTCGAAGATGGTCCGATACTGCTCCTCGCTGTGGCGCAGGGCCTCCTCGGCCCACTTCCTCTCGGTGATGTCCGCCTGGGTCCCGATGATGCGCAGCGGCGTGCCGTCGTGATTCCACTGGATCACCTTGCCGCGGTCGAGAATCCACTTGTACGATCCGTCCTTGCACAGAATGCGGTGTTCGCTCGCGTAAACAGGCGACTCGCCCCTCAGGTGCCGGTCCAGTTTCCTGTCGCTCGACTCCCGGTCATCGGGATGCACATGGTTTGTCCACTCATCCACGCTGTCGGTGATCTCGTGTTCGGCATAGCCAAGCATCTCCTTCCAGCGCAGGGATCGGAATACCTTGCCGGTCTTCAGGTTCAGGTCCCACACCCCGTCTCCGGCGCCTTCCAGTGCAAACTGCCAGCGTTCCTCGCTCCTTTGCAGGGCCTCCTGGGCGCGCTTGCGCTCGGTCATGTCCCTGACCACGCCCCGGAAACCGGCCGGAGAGCCCGAGGCGTCCCGCATGAGCGATGCGGACATCTCATGGATCCTCTTCACGCCGTCCTTGCGTATCACCTCATAGTCCAGCATCAAGTCCGGCTCTCCGGTCAGGTATATGTCATGGAAGACCTGGTACATCCGCTTGGCCGTATCGGCCGAGGTAAATATCCAGTAGCCCATCCCCTGCATCTCGGCAGGCGGATATCCCAGCATCTTGCATATGGAATCGTTGAAAAAGGTGATATTGCCCGAAAGATCGAGTTCGAGATAGCCCTCCTGGATGCTCTGGAGGATGGTCCGGTACTTTTCCTCGCTTCGGCGAAGGGCGTCCTGGGCCTTTCTTTGTTCGGTCACGTCGCGGACGATCCCCCTGAACCCGGCCGGGTTTCCCGCCTCATCATATTTCAGGGAAACAGATGCCTCCACCGGAATCTTCTCGCCATACTTGTTGATCACTTCCCACTCGACGCCGGTGACGGGCCTGCCCGTCAGGTACACGCCATGATATGCCTCGTACAGCTTCCGGATACTCTCTTCGTCCGTGAACCTCTGGTAGTTCATGTTCTTCATTTCTTCCCCGGTATATCCAAGCCTGGTTGCGGCGGGGAGGTTGAAGAAGGTGAAGGTTCCTTTCAGGTCTACCTCGTAGTAGGCCTCCTGCATGTTGTCGAGGATATTCCGGTAGCGCTCCTCGCTCCTCTGCAGGGCCTCCTCGGTCTTCTTCCGTTCCGTGATATCGCGGACAATACCCCTGAACCCGGCCGGAGCGCCCTGGTCATCTCGCATCAACGAAACAGATGCAGCCACCCAGATTCTTTCTCCTGTCTTGCTGATGGCCTCCCAGTCGAATCCCCCCACAGGCTCTCCTGTCAGGAACACCTTGTGATAGGTCGTGAATATGCTCCTGGCGTTTTTCTGATCAACGAACCTCCGGAAGTTCATGCCCCGCATCTCTTCGTCCGTATATCCGAGCCTAGTTACCGCGCAGGCATTGAAGTAGGCGAAGTTTCCTTCCAGGTCCACCTCGTAGTAGGCCTCCTGCATGTTGTCGAGGATGTTCCGGTAGCGCTCCTCGCTCCTGTGCAGGGCCTCCTCGGTCTTCTTCCGCTCCGTGATATCGCGGGCCGTGATCACGACCCCGCCTATCCCCGGATAATGGATGAGATTTGTTCCGATGGCCTCCAGGTACACCCAGGCGTTGTCAGACCTTTTCACCCTGAACTCCAGGGGCTGCTCGTCGCCCTCCATGCGGTATATCTCGCCCAGCCCCTTCTCGACTAAGGGGATATCATCGGGATGAATGAAATCCATGGGCGATCTCCCGATCAGGTATCCGGGTGAATATTGGAGGATCCTCTCGACCGAAGGCGTCTCGTAGATGAAAAGTCTGTCGCGGTCCAATATCATGACGATATCGGACAAGTTCTGGATCAGGGATCTGAACCTGCCCTCCCGTATGCTGAGCTCCCGCTCCGCGCGCTTGCGTTCGGTGATATCCAGGCAGGAGGCAATGCTCTCTTTTGTTTCGGGAATGAGTGCCACGGTGAGGAAGATGTCTCGGTGCTCGCCGGAGCGGGCGATGAAGCTGAACTCGTAGGATCCCGGGGCGGAAGAAAGGCTCCGCCTGCGGAGAAAGTGATAGTGCTTCATCCGCTCGAGATCTTTTGGCTCGATGAACGAGGTCCAGCTCATCTTCCCCTCGATCTCTTCCCGTCTGTATCCCGTGAGCCGGGCGAAATTTGCGTTTGCCAGCAGGATAGTGGTGTCCTCGGCAATGAGAATGGATGCATTGCCGGTGTTCTCGAATATGGTCCGGTAGAATCTCTCGCTCTGTCTGAGGCTTTCTTCGGCCTTTGTGCGCTCGCTGATATTCCGGACAATGCCCTGGACCGCATAGGGCCGTCCTTCCCGGTAAAGCACCGCCGAGGTGGTTTCCACCAGGACAAGGCTTCCATCCCTGTGCTTGAACCGCAGTTCCAGAGGTTTTTCCTGAACCCCGATCCGGAGCAGATCTTCGGAGGCAACCATTGCCTGGGCCACCTGTTCTTCGGACAAGATGTTCCAGAAATTCAGTTCCTGCAGATGCTCCCTGCCATACCCCAGCATATCCAGGCCAACGTCATTGGCATCAAGCACATTTCCCTGAAGGTCCAGGATGAAGACGCCGTAGAAAGACCGGTCGAACAGCGCACGATAGCGCTCCTCGCTCTCCCTGGCCGACGCCCTGGCCGCAAGAAGTTCCTGGGTAAGATCTTTCCTCGGTTTCACGATGCCCGTGTTCCCATTGGATTTTCCACCGCACGCTCCTCGACCTTAAAAAAACACACAGCCATAACCGGCGACTGCCGCCTGCATGAAGCAGCGCCCCTTCCGCGGGGAAAACAGGACCCTCCGAATCCCCCTTTTGCCGTTATCGGAATATCACTGGCAAAAGTTCATTGCATTCATTTTCATAGCACCATCCAATGCTTGCATTGAGACCTGACAAATGCTAGCGTATTATAAACGTATTCATGATATATTTCTTTGATAAAAGGAGTTTTAACGCTGTTTTCCGATTCACCTGAAAAAAGGGAGGGTGGAAGATGAGAGCATGGATTTTTTCCCTTGTCCTGGTCGTGATCCCGCTGTCCGCCGCCGCCATGAAACCCATGAGCGAAACCGATCTCTCGCTGGTCTCAGGCCGGGCCGGAGTGAGTTTTTTCGTGGACATAACCATGAGCATCCACATCGACACCCTGGCATGGGGCGATTCCGACGGCCTTGCGCCCGGACCGTACAATCCCTGGAATATGACGGCTGCAGGGGGTTACGTGGGAGTGAGCAATTTTGATATCACCGGTCTTTCCGTGAGGCCCTATACCGCGGGCTCTTTTTTCCCTTATACCACCGTGTCCGCCGGCTCGGTGAGCTTCTGGCCGGCAGCATCGCGCATCGACGTACACAACGGCGTTCCCTACTACCGGGTCCATGCAGGCCCCGGGAACCCCTGAACAGATTCCTGCCGGCTAGCGCCGCGGCCTCATCGTCCCCAGGTCACGGGGCCGGATCCGCACGGTTTAAAAAGAACCCGCCGGTCCGCCTGCCCGCAGCTCTCCTGAGGCATTCCCGGACACGGGGAGTTTGATTGCACAGCCAGACCCCCTACTAATACTACAGTGGCTTCAGTTTGGTACAAGATCGGGGTCCAAGTTTGGAGCCAGGTCTCAACATATGGCACAAGAAGTGCCATATGTTGAGACCCCACGACAGAGAGGAAAACACGAATGTACAAGCTCATAGATGGAACCGAAAAGCGCGGCTATGCGAGAGGATTCGGGCGCACCGACAGCGGGGCACACGAAGAGGTCGATGTCCCGGTCATTGACGGAAGACCGGTTGACAGGGACGGGGTGCCCCTGGAACCCGACAACAGGCTGGTCACCCTGGGGGAGACCAGGTGCGAGTCATTCATGGGCGGCACACTTCTCGTGGTGGTGGAATAACAGGACGCCTGCGCAGGAGCCGTTCACCCGGGTGACCTGACTGTTCTGCCGTGCGTTCTCGCCGCAGACAAGCGTTCCCGGCTCGGCTGAGGCTCCCCGGGAATCCCCGGCCGAACCCCTGAAAATCGCCATGAACACGGCAATGCTCACGAGAACCGCTATGACCAAGATTGTCACCTTTCTGAGCTCTGTTCTGCGCATGCACGCTCCCCTTTCTCAGTCAAGGAACGAAAAGATCTCGATCCTGATCCGGTAATCCTCCACCCCGAGCCCTGTCAGGGCATCGAGCACGGCATCGATCAGTCCGGACGGTCCGCAGACGTAAAAGATCTTGCCATCGAGGTCATCGCCGCACAGGCGCAGGATCTTTTCTTCGTCCACAAAGCCGGTCTCGCCTTTCCAGCCAGGCCCAGGGCTGCCCAGAACGTGAACCACCCTCAGCGAGGGATGCCCCCCGGCCTCGATCTCGGAGAGCTCACGGGAAAAGACAATCCCGCTCTGGTCTTTGTTGGCATATAACAGAAGGACCTGGCGGGTATCCCGCGTATCCTGCATATGCCGGATCATGCTCATCAGCGGGGTTATTCCGATCCCGCCCGCAATAAAGACCAAATCGCGTTCTTTTGGATAAAGAACATAAGAAAAGCGGCCGAACCCGCCATGAACCGCGGCCCTGTCGCCCACCCGGGTCTGGCCCATGGTCGAGGTGAAATCGCCCAGGGCCTTGATGGTGGAGCTCACGTAATCCCTGCCTGCCGGTGATGACGAGATGGTCCAGTGATGCTCCTCTTCTGGAAGCCCTCTGTTCCGGAAGAAGGTGATGAACTGAAACTGCCCGGGCAGGTAGTCGAACAAAGGCTCGCCCGCGGCTGGCGCCAGCTTCACGGTCCATACGCCCGGGGCCTCCGGGACCACCTCGGTGACGCGGTAGGCATGCTTTCTGAGAATCCGGGGTCTGATGAGCCGATGGTACACAAAGACAGACACAGCCGCTATAGCCGATGCGATCCAGATGCCCTGCATCAAGGCAAGGTTCAGGTCCGCTCCGATCATGAAGCTGTGGACGAACGCACCCACGATAATAAGGGGCGAGAGGATGTCGTGGACGAGTCTCCAGGGCTCGTATTTCAGGCCGAGCGATCTCTGGTACACACTGAGCAGAACGCTGGCGATCAGGACAGCCAGCGTTATCCTGCCGAGCCAGACAACAGGGGACACGGCCGGCCCGAGCACAAGGGCCCATCTTCCACTCCCGGCAGCCAGCAAAAAGGGGTGGGCGAGTATCAGGAGCAGGGCGAAGATCCCCATATTTCGATGGAACCGGATCAGGATGTCGAACCCGTAGGGCTGTTCGATCCACTTGATCCGAGCGGCGAGAAAGACCTGGAGGACGATGATCATGAACCCCAGGAGGGCAAAGCTCCTCCCCAGATCATAGAGAACATGGCCGTAGGGATACCCATACACCGATGCGAGAATGAGCGGCGTGATCGCCACTGCCATGTAGAGCACGACGAGCAGAATCCCGCGTGTATTCCCGTGATATGCAGCATTGTCCGGCATGTTTCAACCCTGAGGCGAGAAAGGGAAACCGCGGCACCGGCACCTTCGGAAAAACATCCTTTGCCTGCGGCCCTATCTTCTGTTTGTGATACAGCCTGTGTTCACAATCTATTTTCCTGTTCGTGGCGCAATCCTCGATTTCGACCTTCTGATCAACCCTGCCATCAGCCAAGGCGCATCCGCTGATCGCAGGCAGTACAGCTACCTGCGGGATGGCCCCTTTGTTGTGGCCGGTATCCGCCCTGAGGCAAGCAACCCCCTGCCTGTGCGTCCTGTCTCCCCGACCGGACCTAAAGTCATTGACCCTGGGGACAAGACCCCCTCCTGCCTGAGATCGATGAAAAGGTCATCCTTGCCAGTCGGGACAGGCGCTTCGGGCAGGGCATCATCATTCCAGCCGGGGTGTTTCCTTTCGGCCGGGGCATGACCGAAGAACGGCACGGCTGAAAACGGGTATGCATCCTCGTTCATACCCGGGCATGCCTGCCCGTATTGCACAACCGCCCACGATTCGCTCGCGGCATCATCTGTCCGGCAGGTCCGTGACCCGGTCTGCGGGGCTCGTTCCGCAGCCCCGGGCGCGGCTGCCCAGTGAATGATGAAAAGGGCCAGGAATCCAATGAATGCGATAATAGGGGCTCGATGACCATCCACCTTGACATCCTCCTTCATGACCGCGAAGTGAAGAACGATAAGCGCAAGAAAATCCATTACACCAAGGAAAAAGGCGCGCGGCTTTCTTCTGCTCCAAGAGCAAATCAGATAGCTATCAAGAAGCGTACCATGGCTTGTCTGGAAGTAATTATATTGACTTTTCATAGAGTTATGACAGTGCTGTCAGGGTGTTGCCCTCATCGCATTGTCTTGCAAAACAGGACGTTTCCCGGAAAACAGGAAACCGGTTCCCCATGGTTCCCGGTGGACACCGCCAGGCAAAGACTTCTGCGGGCAGATCATCGGAACAGGCCCTGGGTCTGTTCTGCAGCAGGCCCGAGAGACATGACCGTCCCGGTCATTCATGAAGCTGGCAATACCATAACGCATGTGATAGATTTGTTTCCGGGATCGTGAAGGCTCCATCCGGCCCTGTTTTTTCGAGCAGAAAGGATTTTTTTTGCGCAGGAAGATATGTATCATCTTTTTCACGCACGAAGCGGCCAGGGGCCATACCTCATGAGAGGCGACATTCTGCCGGGCAAAAGCTATCCCCTCGGCGCCACGGCGTATCCCGAGGGTGTCAATTTCTGCATTTTCTCCAAAAGCTGCCATATCGTGGAGCTGCTCCTGTTCGACGACCCCGACGACGGGGCGCCCTCTCGGGTGGTCCGCCTCGATCCGTCGCTGAACAAGTCGTTCTACTACTGGCATGTCTTTATCCGCGGGATCAGGCCCGGCCAGCTCTACGGCTACCGTATCTTCGGCCCCCATGATCCGTCGCGGGGTCTCTTCTTCGATGGACAGAAGCTCCTGCTCGACCCCTATGCCAAGGCCGTGGCCATGGGAAGGAATTATGACCGGGTCCCGGCCTGCAGGCCGGGCGACAACTGCGCGTGGGCCGCGAAAACCGTGGTGGTCGACCCGCTCGCCTATGACTGGGAGGGTGACGAGCCCTTGCGGGCGCCCTACCCCACGAACATCATCTACGAGCTCCACGTAGGCGGCTTCACCCGGCACCTGAGCTCCGGCCTGCCCGAGAAACTCCGGGGCACCTATGCCGGACTCATCGAGAAAACCGGCTATCTCAAGGACCTGGGCATCACCGCGGTCGAGCTGATGCCTGTCCAGCAGTTTGATGAGCAGGACGCTCCCTACCCGCTGAAGAACTACTGGGGCTACAGCCCCATGGCCTTTTTTGCGCCGCACTGCGGGTTCAGCTCGTCCCGGGATCCGCTGGGGCCGGTGAACGAGTTCAGGGACATGGTCAAGGCCCTTCACCGCCACGGCATCGAGGTGATCCTGGACGTGGTGTTCAACCACACGGCCGAAGCCGGGCACGATGGTCCCACGCAGTCGTTTAGGGGGATCGAAAACACCTCGTACTATATCTACAACCTCGCCCGGCAGCGCTACGAGAACTTTACCGGGTGCGGCAACACCGTGAACACGAACTTCTCTGTCGTGCGCAGGATGATCCTGGAATGCCTGCGCTACTGGGTCGAACAGATGCACGTGGACGGGTTCCGGTTTGATCTGGCCTCGGTCATGTGCAGGGGTGAGTCGGGTGAGCCGCTGGAAAAGCCGCCCATCCTCTGGTCCATCGAGTCCGACCCGGTGCTTTCAGGAACCAAGATCATCGCCGAAGCATGGGATGCGGCCGGTCTCTATCAGGTGGGGTCATTCATCGGCGAGCGGTTCGCCGAGTGGAACAGCCATTTCCGAGACGATGTGCGGTGCTTCGTCAAGGGAGACCGGGGCATGACCTTCAAGCTCGCGAACCGGATCGTGGGCAGCCCCGACATCTATCCGGAACCCGACCGCGAGACGAACAGGAGCATCAACTTCATCACCTGCCACGACGGGTTCACCCTCAACGACCTGGTCTCCTATAACGAGAAGCACAACGAGGCCAACCTGGAGTGCAACCAAGACGGCTACAGCCTGAACCACAGCTGGAACTGCGGAAAGGAAGGACCCACGGACGATCCGGTCGTGGAGAGCCTGCGGCTCCGGCAGATCAAAAACTTCCTCACCATCCTGCTCACCTCCCAAGGCACACCCATGATGCTCATGGGGGATGAGGTGAGGCGGACCCAGCAGGGAAACAACAACGCCTACTGCCAGGACAGCGAGCTGACCTGGTTCGACTGGTCCCTTATGAAAAAGAATGCAGACCTGCTCCGCTTTGTCAGGGGCCTGATTCATTTCACCCGGTCGTATTCGGTGTTCCATCACAAACACGTGCTCACCCGGCCCCTTTCGCACACCGACACGACCATTACCTGGCACGGGGTCCGTCTCAACCGGCCCGACTTCGGCGAAGATTCCCACAGCATGGCCTTCGAACTCAAGGCCCCGGCAAAAGGAGAACGCGTGTTCGTCATCCTCAACGCCTTCTGGGAGCCGCTCGCGTTCGAGATCCCGCCATCGTGGACCGGCCGGACCTGGCGCAGGCTCATCGATACCTCTCTTGCCGGCGGCGAGGACTATGTCCCCCCGGCAAAGGCCCCGCATATCGGGTCGAGACTGTACCGGGCCCATGCCCGGAGCGCGGTCGTGCTCGTTTCGAAATGATTTCGGTGCATCGGGCCCCTTACCTCCGGCATACCCCCTGCCGGGCCGTGCCCTACCCTTTCCTTTTTACGGAATTCCCGCCCGGCCGTAAGGATGTATTTGTTTCATGCAACTGAGATATTGACTCGCCTGCTCCTCGTGGTATTAATAGTGTGTAGGCATTTTATTGGAGCTAGTTGTCATTGGTGCATGGTCAAGGCAGTGTAAGGAGGAAAGGATGAGTATCAAAAAACAGTATCTCAAGGGAAAGCCGGTCTGTAAAGTAACGTTCACCATACCCAAGGACATGGGCAAATCAGCCCGCAATGCCTACCTCGTGGGCGACTTCAACAACTGGGACCCCCGGACAAGCCCCATGAAGCACCGCAAAGACGGATCCTTTGAGCTCTCCATGAATCTCGAAAAAGACCGCGAGTATCAGTTCAGGTATCTCCTTGACGACACCTGGGAAAACGACGACAGTGCGGACAGGTATGTCCCCACTCCCTATGGAGACGCCGACAACTCGGTGGTGGTGGTCTGACCATCCCTTTTCGGGCACGGGTTCACATTTCTTCTTTTCCGTCCGGGGGAGCTGCGCGTTTTTTTCCAGCTCGGGGTGCATACGCCGCTCGATTGCTGCGTACAGGAATACCCTGCACGCCGTTTGTTGCGTGAGCACCAAGTCTTTCCCGGCCTTCACCGTCCCCGAATTCTCAAGGCCGGTTCAGACAGCCCATGCAGCTCAAGTGCACGAGGACCAGGATCCCTGCGACCACGGACAGCGCGAGTGCGAAACCTGTCAGAAAACCCCTCATAAGATCTGCCTCCCACTGGTTTTATCGATCCTGAAGCATAACATATCCCAGGGCGAAAAGATATGCCGGCCGTACCCGGAGCCTGGTTTTACAGGGGCCGTCAGTTATGGGACCTCAGTGGGGTCTCTAGCGTCGGCCAAGAGGCGGATCGTCCGAATCTCCGGTCAGCCCGCTCTGACGGAGCAGGTCGTTCAGCCCTGACATGCGCTCCGTGCGCCTGTGGGCGGCAAAGGCAAAGATCTCGGGGCCGGCCCAGATGTCCAGCCGCCTGCTTGCCCTGGTTATCCCGGTGTACACCAGCTCGCGGGTGAGCACGGGGCTCTGGCGGGGCGGCAGGACGAGCACCACCCGTGAGAACTCCGACCCCTGGCTCTTGTGCACGGTCATGGCAAAGGCGGTCTCATGCTCAGGGAGCCGCACCAGGGATATCCTGCGCACGGTCCCATCCGGCCCGGGGAAGAATGCCCGCAGCTCGCCGTCCAGATCGTCTCTGAGGATGAATCCGATGTCGCCGTTGAACAGCCTGACCGTGTAGTCGTTGGAGGTCACGAGCACGGGCCTGCCGTGATAGTGCAGGCTGCCTGCTCGGATGAACCCCTTCCTGGAGAGGATCTCTTCGATGAGGCGGTTTATCGCCTCAACCCCGAACGGGCCTTCCCGCAGGGCGCACAGCACCCGGAACCCGGCAAACAGGTCGAACCGCTCCTCGATCCCGGTCGCACGCAGGCAGGGGCCGTATCCCTCAAGCGCGGCCTGCTCCAAATGCCCGGAAAGCAGGTGGGGCGAGGAGATCTCCTGCATGCACACATCTGAAAACCCCCCTTTAAGAATCCTCTGCACACATACGTCCGGGTCGCCTGCGCGCACTGCCTCGCTGATCTGCCTGATCCCGCTCTCGGACCCGAACCTATGGGTGTGCCTCAGCTCCACCAGGCAGTCCTGCACGCCTTCGGGGCTCCCGTCTGCAAGCTCGTACCCGGTCGCTTCCCGGATGAGCCCGCAGGTCTCTCGGGAATAGCACGGACCCGAGCCGATATCGCAGATATCGCCCAGCACGTGCCCGGGCTCCACAGAGGAGAGCTGGTCGCGGTCTCCCACCAGGATGAGCCGGGCACCCGGCTTCAGGGCCTGGACGAGCCGGGCCATAAGGCTGAGCGAGGTCATGGACGCCTCGTCGACCACCACCGCGTCGTGCGGCAGGGGGTTCTCAGCTGAATGTCTCACGCGCGCCCTGCCCGGGATCACTCCCAGGAGCCGGTGGATGGTCGATGCGCGCAGGCCCGGCATGGTGAGCGCCACCCCGGCTCCCTGAAGGGACCTGATCGTCCTGCCCAGTGATTCGTCGAGTCTCTGGGCCGCCTTGCCCGTGGGCGCGGTGAGCGCCACCCGGATCTTGGGGTCAAGATGGACGAGCATGGCCAGGATGTGCGAGACAACAGTGGTCTTCCCGGTGCCCGGCCCTCCGGTGATGATGCACAGCGCCCCTTTGAGCCCCATGAGCACGGCCACCTTCTGCCAGTCGACATGGCCGGAAGCCTGGCCGGGAAAGTGCAGGCCGAGCCGGGACCGGATCGCCTCGATATCGAGGGGCACGCTCTGCCTGCCGAGTTCGAGGAGCTTGTCCGCGAGGATCTTTTCATGGTTCCAGTAGCGCCAGAGGTAGAGCCGCGACGCGGGGTCGAGGATCAGGGGCCGGTACTCGCCGGGTCTGCCCACCACAGGCGAGGATGCGAGGGACTCGCGCCACTCCTTAAGCGGCGGGCACTCGACGCGCCTGCCGGTCGCCTCGTCCTGAAAGACCCTGCCCGCATGGGAGGCAAGGTCGATGCAGATGTGCCCCTGCCGGGTATACCTGCTCACCAGGGCAGCGGCAACGGACACGCCCGGGTCTGAAGCCTGCGAGAGCTGCTCCATGAGCCGCGCGAAGTGCAGGTCGATGCGGGCGAAATACGCGGGCTCGCGGTCAAGGCCCGGGTTGTCGCCGGGATTCAGATATGGTCCGGGATCCCCAGTACTCATGCTTTTTTGCCCCCTTGCAGCAAAAAACTCTCCCTCACAGCGCCAGCCTCACGCTCAGGTCGCGAATGACCTCCCACTCGGGCATGGCGCGGTAGACGCCGTACTCCGGGCCCATGGCCGGGTCGAGCCCCCGGAGAAAGACATAGACGACCCCGCCCATGTGCTTCTGGTACGAATATCCTTTAAGCCGCTTCTCCAGGTAGGCGTGGAGCGCAGCCGTGTAGAGGTGATACTGGAGGATGTAGTAATTCTTCACCATCGCGTCCTCCATGGATTCTTGCCCGTAGTGCTCGATGCGCGGGCCAAGGCGGTTTGACTTCCAGTCCAGGAGATAGTATCTCCCGCCCGAGGCGAACACCAGGTCGATGAACCCCCGCAGGAAACCCCTGGTCTCATCGAGGCGCAGCTCTTCCAGCATGTCCGGGAAACCGGGCGGCGCCGCATCCCGGCCCCGGCCCCGGAAGATGTCCGCAAGGATCCGCTTGGAGAGTTTTCTGACGGGCAGATAAAACTCCAGCTCCCGCAGGGTCATCCCGTTTGGCACTCCGGCCAGAGGGGCGCCGTTGATCTCGATTGCGAGCGCATTCTTCACCATGGCGGTGACGGTCTCCTCCCAGTCACTCTTGAACCCGTGGAGCTCGAGGGCGCCGGCGACCAGCGCCCGTACCTCAGGCTCGTGGGCCTGGAAATGCAGGCGCTCGAAAACAGAGTGGAGCATGATCCCGGTCCTGGCGCCGCCCGGCAGCCGGAACGCGCTCCCGGCATCCGCCGCTTCCCCTTCATTGTCGCGGCCCGGCAGCCGGTACAGGGCGTCCCGGTCGGCCACGTCCGCGTCATGGGGAGCATAGGTTCCGCGCGGAATGTCCGAAACCATTGAGGAAAAGCTCGACACCCGCCACGACCGGTCGATCCTGCCCGTGAACTCGCGGCAGGAAAGCTGTGCCGGGTCGAGGGCAGGCCGGACAAACCGTTTCGGGGCCTCCCGGGGCAGGTCTTCTACCAGGATGCAGCCTTTCCTGTCCCGGCAAACCCTCATCAGCTCCTCCCGGACCGGATCGCTGATCTGTTCGCGTCCCGATCCGATATCCGGGGCCCCGCCTGGTCTGGTGTCTGTCCCGCGTTCTTGTTCGCTCGGCCGGCCGCCCGATCCTCCGGTTGCTCCCGGAAAGAGTTGCGAGAGCGCAGATGACTCTCCTTTGTAGAACCTCCCCCACACCAGGTAGCAGCGGTTTTTTGCCCGGGTGAGCGCCACATACACGAGCCTCATGTCCTCGGACATGAGCTCTCTTTCGGCCTGGTCCCGGTGCTCGGCCAGTTGGTCGGAGCCCAAGTCGAAAAAGGCCCTTAAGCCCTGCCCAGGGTCGTGGAACGCCACGTTCGCGCGGTCACGCAGTCTGGAGGGCCCCCAGAGGAAGGGACAGAACACGATGGGAAACTCCAGGCCCTTGCTCTTGTGCACAGTGATCACCTTGACCGCGTCCTCGTCGCTCTCCAGCCTGAGCTGGTGCTCCTGGGTCCTGGGCATGGACGGGTCGCGCCGCTGGCTGAGCCACTTGATCAGCCCCCTCATACCGGGCCTGTGCTCCATGGACGCCTGGTTGAGCACCTCGGCCAGGTGCAGGAAGTTGGTGAGCGTGCGCTCGCCCCGGGTGAGGCCGAGGATGCGTGCGCTCGCGCCCTCGTCGGCCGTGAGCTTTCTGAACATCCGCATGAAGCCTGCCTGGGCCCAGAGATCGTGATAGTGCCTGAACCGCTCGACCCAGGTCTCGAGCAGGCGGTCGTCCCTTTCCAGCATGTCGATCTCCGAGGCGTCCAGTCCGAAGAGCGGCCCGGCCAGGGCCGTGCGGACATAGGGCTCGGCATAGGGCTGCGCGACCGCCCTGAGCAGGAACTCCATCTCCAGGGCCTCGGGCGTGTCGAAGACGTTTTCTTCGCTGGAGAGCACGCAGGGAATGCCGCAGGCGGCCAGGGCATCACGGACGAGCCTGCCCTGGCTGTTCTCGCGCACGATGACCGCCACGTCGCGGGGCGCTAACCCGCTTTGCCCGAGCACGGCCTCGCCCCGTACGCCCGCCCTGAGGAGACGGGAGATCTCCGCTGCCACGGCCCGGGAGATCAGTTCTTCGGCGGCCGGCCTGGTGAGTCCGGCAGGGGAGCCGTTGTCGGCGTACCAGATGGTGAGCGGCCCTGGGCCCGGGTCGCGTAGAACCTTGCGCAAAGGGTTTTCTCCTGGGGCCACGGGGGCAAAGCGGATCTCATCAAAAACAAACGAGCCCTGCCTGTCGAAGAGGCTGTTCACTGCCCGGACCAGCTCGGGCTCGCTGCGCCAGTTTTTCTCCAGGGTGTACACGCCGTCTTGGCCCACCTCGCTTGCGGCGTTGAGGTAGGTGAAGATGTCGGCGCCCCGGAAGCTGTAGATAGCCTGCTTGGGGTCGCCGATCAGAAACAGCGGCGCGCCCGAGAAGACCGTGTGGAAGATCTCGTACTGCACCGGGTCGGTATCCTGAAACTCGTCGATCAGTGCCGCCCGGTAGCGCTCGGAGAGGTTCTCTTTGAGGATGGGGCCGCTTTCAGAGGCCAGGCTGTCACGCACCTTGAGCAAAAGGTCGTCAAAGTACACCACGCCCAATGCGTCTTTCTTTGCGGGCAGGCTGCTCCTGACATGGCGGAAAAGCTGCACCTTGAGCCAGACGAGCCAGCGCTCCATGCCTTCTGTGAGCCCGTTGCAGAGCCTGCCATGCTCGTGGCACAGGGTGAAGAAATCGTGCCGCAAGGGCGCGAACCCCTTTTTCGCCGCGCTCTCGATCTTTGGGGCCGTGAGTTTCTCAAAATCCTTGAACAGGGGCAGTACTATGCCGTCGGACGAGGCGTACTCCTCCATGTCGTTCATCAGCCTCAAGACCCCGGAGGCGCGATACCTGCTGCGGTTGAGCCCGGGGTCGTTCAGCAGGAGGTGCTCCACCTCCTTGCTCGTATCTTTCCAGAGGCTCCTCACCCGCCCGAAACTCTCGCGGTATGCTCCCAGCAAAGTCCCGAGTCCGGGCTCCGGGATGTCGGGGATGATCCGGACATCCAGGCTCGCCTGCCGGATGAGACCTAAGAAAAAGCCAAAGGTGTGGCCTTTGTTCATGGCATAGTGGGCTAGCTCCCGGGGCATGGCATCGGTGAAATGCATCCGGCAGAAGTCGCCCACGGTCTCGTAAAGAAGCTCGGCCTGGTCAGTGATGAGCTCGTGGTCGAAGAGGACCCTGCTCTCAAAGGCGAGTTCGCTCAGCACCCGCTGGCAGAACCCGTGGATAGTGAAGATGGACGCCTCGTCGAACCGCCTGAGCGCGTGTTCCAGGCGCCGGACGGCCTGCCCGGGGTCAGCGGTGCGCTCAACCAGGCCCAGAAGAAAAGGATCATTGCCCTGGCCTGACACAAAGCATTTCAGGGCCGCGCGCACCCTCTCCCTGATCCTGCCCCTGAGCTCGCCGGTGGCTGCCTCGGTGTAGGTGACCACCAGGATCTCGCGGACTTGAAGTGTGGTCTCGAGCAGGAGCCTCACATAGAGCGAGGCAATGGTATAGGTCTTGCCCGTGCCCGCGCTCGCCTCGATCAGGTGCGTGCCTTTTAAGGGGATCTCGAACAGGTTGAGCGGCTTCATGATCTGCCCTTGCCCCGGTGGAGGATGAGCGGTCCGAACAGGCGCGAGGCGATCTCCTCGAACTCGCTGTCCAGGGCCTCGCGCCCCTGGAAGCAGATCCGGTAGGCGAGGTCGGTCCCCTCGCCCGGGTTCTGCTCTCTGCCCTCCCAGACGACCCTGGCCTTTTTCAGCCTCTCTTCGCGCGATTCGTCCGCCTGCCTGCCCAAAGAGGCGTATTTGAGCGAGGTCTCGGGAAAAAACGGCAGGGGCCGGCTCATGCCCTCCCAGTAGTGCTCGAGCAGCGTATTGAGCACCTCAGAGCTGTTTTCCACCGGGGAGAGCTCGACTGTGCCGTCGCGGGAGATGTAGCAACTCTGCGCGTCTGCGTCCCTGCCGAGCGAGCACAGAACGAGGTGGTGGATCCAGGCGGTGAAGAGATCGAAGGCCTTTGCCCTGGCGGGCCGGTACAGGACGACCCTGCCCGGGGGATAGGTGACCAGCGAGCCGCTTAAGGTAAACCGGCCGATCCGCATGTCCACGGCCCTTGCCTGCGGGCCCGTATCCGTGATCCGCTCTTTCACCTGCCTGACAAAGGCCGCGGTCTCTGTGCGTATGCGGGAAAACAGGATCTCGCCCCGAACCCCGTGGGGAAGGCGGCCGTCCATCTTCATGATCCGGTAGGAAAGTTCGTCGTCAACCCCGCCCAGGATGTGGCCGGCGTAGGTTTTTCTGAGATGATAGAGCTCTCTGTTGTCCGGCTCGACAGGTTCGCGGTCTTCCAGGGAGAGCCATGCCTCGGATATGCCCATGGCGAGCCTTTTGGAGAGCAGAAACCGGCAGGGGTTGCGGAAGAAGCTGCAGAGCGTGCCCAAGTCCACGCTCTTCCACTCGTCAGCGGGCAAGGCGATGGGTCCCGGGATGAACACCCTGCTCTGCACGCCGCTGCCGGCCAGGCTCCTGGCCGCCTCGGCATTCTCCTCAGAGAAGCTGAACAGCCCTTCCTCCCCGGTGAAGTAGCGGGGGTTGAACGCCTGGAGGCAATGCCGCTTCACCACGCCCCGGGCCGCGGGCGCGCCGTCTTGCATGACCCGGCCGCTCTCGAGACAGTCGAGCAGGATGCTCACGGGAACAGCGGGGGGGATGGGCGAGTTGTCGTCCGTGCTCTGGCCCGTGAAGCTGATGTGCAGGGCCTTTCTCGCCGAGAGGAGCGCCTCGAGGAACAGGGAGAGGTCTTTGTTGCGCACGCTGCAGTCTCCCCTGCGGGGCCTGCGACAGATGAGGTTGAACCCCTTGGCGCGCTGACGCCCAGGAAAGTCGTCGTGGTTCATGCCGAGCAGGCACACCACCTTGAAGGGGATGCTCCTCATGGCCGGCATGGAGCAGAAGGTGACCCCGCTTATGAGATAGGCCCTGCCCTCTTCCTCGCGCTCCAGGGCCCCCCTGACAAAGGCCCTGACCACCTCGCAGTCGACCTCGCGGCCAAACCCCGTGATGTCCTGGATATCGGCCAGCCGCCGGAACACGGCCCGCACTGACTGCACCGCAGGCAACAAAGCCTCGTCCGGCTCAAAAAACTCGTCGAGCAGCGCCATGAGCGTCTCGGACCACGCTGCCGGCGTCTTTTTGTCCTGGAAGGACCTCACGCAGGCAAACAGGGCCGTGAGAAAATCGAGAAACGCGCCCAGCACCCGGGAGCTGTCGCCCTCCATGTCGTCGTAGGGCAGGATCGAGCCGAACCCGCGCATGTCGTCAGAGGGCATGGCATATCCCAGGAGCAGCCTGTCCAGGCCAAAGCTCCAGGTGTTCTCATACACCTCGGGCAGGCCCTGCTCGCGCTTCCACTTCTCGTCGCGCCCCCACCTGATCCCGCTTTCCCGGATCCACGTAAGGATCAGCTCCAGGTCTTCTTCCCTCAGGCCGAACTTCCTGCGCACGGGCTCGGACTCGAGTAGCGCGGCCACCTTTGTGGCCTCGAACCGGCTGACGCCAAGCCCCAGGATGCCCCCGATCACGTCCGCCAGGGCGCCCAGGGCCTCACGAGACCGGCCGGAGAGCGTGAAGGGAATGTACAGGGGGCTGCTCCGCGGCACGTCGAACACGGCCTGGACATAAGGAGCATACGCCCGGATGTCGGGCGCCATGACCACGATCTCTTCGGGCTTGAGCTCCGGGTCTTTGCCCATGAGCGCCAGGAGCTGGTCTCTGAGCACCTCGACCTCGCGCATAGGGCCGTGGCACGAGTGGATCATGAGGGAGCAATCATCCGGCCCGACCCTTTTCAGCACATCGTCTCCGGGGTTGCGCAGGTCGAGGATATCCGCCTGGATACCCTGGAGCAGGGTCTCCTCCGGGATATCCTCGAACAGCTCGATCTCCTGCGGGCCGAGCTCCTGCAGCATGTCGAAGAGCTCCCTGCCCAGCCGGCCCAGGGCCGCGAGAATGCTGTTGCCCTCTTCGAGATGCAGATCGCCTTCGGGGTGCCCGGCCCTCTCGGATATCGCGGCGATCTCGCTTTTGGACCGGATATCGCCCCAATACTGTCTGCAGGGGTTGAGTGCGAACACGTGCACCGGGATGAACCGGGACAGGGCATGGAACACCCCCAGATGAAACAGAGGCAGGTGCGAGATCCCGAAGAGGCAGAGCCTCTCGGGCAAACGCGGGATGCACGAGGGGTCGAGCGCCTCCATGAACCGCTCTCTCAGCCGTGCCGGGTGAGCATGCCCGCTGCGCTCGCACACGGCCCTCCACAAGGCCGACTGCCAGTACTCGACCTTGGCGTGCGCCTCGGGCAAGACCAGCCGGCCTTCCTCCCAGGCAAGCAGCATGTCGGGCCGGTAGATCACGTAGCTGTCGAACATCTCGGCCATCCGGGAGCTGAGCTGAAAGCCCCTCACCCCCCGGCGGTCGTCAGAGAGATACGACGTCAGGGTCTCGAAGCCGGGCTTGCCCACAAACCCGGGCAGCACGTCCATGATCCTCCACGCCAGGGCATGGATCTCGAACAGGGCGGACCCGCGCGTATCCTCACCAGACAACACGCGCGCGAAGAGATCGGCCATGATCCGGTTGGGAAAGGGAAAGGCGCAGTTGGCGCAGATGCCGTGCTCCCGCGCGAGCTGCATGGAGAGCCAGTGCTCCATGCCCTTGCTCTGCACCACCACGATCTCCTGTGAAAAAGGCGAAGAAAGTGGCTCCCCAAGGACTTCGGCGATCTTGTGCGCAAGCTGCTCGAGCCTGTTTCCGGAATAGAGCATCAACCCCTGCATTTCAACAAACACCCCTCTTCCATCTAAAGCCTGCCTATACCATGAAACCGGCCCCGGGAGAAAGGATGAGCTGAGAATCACGCTGAAAAGGGCTGAAGTCGGGAACAGGACAGCGACAATAGATGTTTCGATGCTTATAAAGGGTGATAAAGCCTGTCATGTCAGGATATGCGATGATCCCATTGAAAAAGCCGCGTACACCAAAAAAGATGGAAAAGCTTCCGAGATTCAGCATTATTACCGGGCAATGAAAACCGACAATACCTTTGTCTCAATTGAGATGGGGGATAAAATGCTCGTCGTTTTCGATCCAGTGAAATCGCACAAGGAAAAATCCTGCGGCATGGCACGTATCGATGCTCAGGATATAATCGAAGTCATCCCTGAGATCAAGCGCCTCTACAAGATAGAGCGATCTGGTTCGGTGGATCGAATGGTGGAACTCTGGACATTCTTTCCTGCCGATAACTATGTGAAAATCCAAAAGCTGGACGATGGCATGGTCACCGTTACCAACATTCGTGTCGGCCAGTCAGGACTCTTCGATGATGGAAAGTCTCTATTGACTGTGGTGCCTGGAATGGATGAGGTTTCCGCTAGAGAAGCGACCTGTCATTAGTTCCAAACCAGACCCCTGTATGTGGGTTTGAGCATTGTGCTCTTTTATAGAGCTTGTGCTCACTCCCCCCATACCAGGGTCTTTTTTTGCCTAGGTGGCTGCTCTCGTGATTGAAATCCCGTGAACTTCCCGCTCGTATTTTTAAAAAAAGCCACAGGCGAGGTCAGGGAAATGCCTGTGGCTAAAATATGAGGCGCGGATGGTTTTTGGCTATCGAGCATAGAAAGATAACATCAAAGCGCCTCGGCGCAAAAGATGGCCGGGATGACTATACGCGCGTGGCCTATGCTGCCGCGTTCCAGAAGACCAGAACGACGGTCGTCCGTCACCAGGTAGTCTGCATCGCCCGCCAGAGCCATCGCCAGCAGAAAAGCGTCGCTCGGATCGCTCACCTCCACACCTTCCGGCAAATATGGTAGTGCGTTTAACACAATGGCACGATGCATGTTGTTGACCATCGCGCCGACGCGGTGCGCTGGTAGAATGGTCTTGAGCTTCGGATAGCGGCTTGCACGCCGCAGTTCGTCAAGCTGTGCTGTCGAGGTTACCAGTTCGAAGCGCCCTGCTCGCCAGGCCCGGTAGATGACATCGGGCGGGCCGTACGGTGAGATCAGTGCGCCAAGCAGCACATTGGTATCCGGGATGACACGCATCAGCGTTTACGTACCCATTGCACCGCTTCGTCGATGAGATCGTTTAGTTCCGTCTCGCTCACACCGGCAGCCGCAGCCTTTGCCTGAGTTACGGCCTGCTCCAGAAGATAAGCTCGCACAGCTTCCTCGATGAAGCGCGACAGGTCGCCCTTGCGGCCGCCACCCTGCGCGGCGATGAACATGCGTACGGACTGATCCACGTCCGACGACACAGCAATGTTCCAGCGAACGGTACTCATAGCATCCCCCAGTTCAGTGTTTTCGTGTATAAGTATTTATTCACCGATCTAATCGGCATGGCAAGTGGTTCGATAACCTGATCCAGCAATTCTAAATTTAAAGCATGGTCTGAGCAGTCGGAACTTGTCAATGATGATGAGACACTTTCAGTAAACATTTAGAGTAGACCTTTGTTGTCTACCCTGGGTATTGGTTTGTTAATCCAGACGGCATTGGGCAAGGGCAGCGATTTTGGCAGGTTGCCCTTAAATCGTTCGGGGTGTTCTCTGAATGCGGCATTAAGAACAGTCTGCCGATCTTTGATAATCTGTTGCGCCCGTCCATAATGGACATCCTCAGGGGTGAGGAAACCTATTCCGGAATGGTAATGTTCGGTGTTGTACCAGGAGAAGAATTGCCGGCAGAAAGACCTGGCGTCTTCGATGCAGCCGAACCTTTCGGGGAATTGAGGCCTGTACTTCATTGTCTTGAAATGGGCTTCCGAGTAGGGGTTGTCATTGCTGACATGAGGCCGGGAAAGACTTTTGGTGATGCTCAGGTCAGCAAGCAGGAGAGCGACCGTTTTCGAGGTCATACTGGCGCCCCGATCGGAATGGATGCACAGTTCATCTGCCTGGATCATCTGTTTTTCGCAGGTTTGTTCGATCAACTTTCTTGCCAATGATCCGGATTCCCGGGAGGCAACCATCCAGCCGACAACGTATCGGCTGAAGATATCGAGGATGACGTACAGGTAAAAGCAGGTCCATTTGACCGGTCCTTTAAGTTTCGTTATATCCCAGGACCAGACCTGGTTAGGCCCTTGCGCGAGGAGTTCCGGCTTGGTGTATACAGGATGCCTGAGCTGGTTTCTTCTTTCCTTGACCTCCTGATGTGCTTCCAGAATCCGGTACATGGTCCTGA
>Ga0208195_1000056_pt1 | contig 147639 bp, 152 predicted proteins | sample AD_UKC077_MetaG_FD_184441 | JGI IMG/M metagenome (GOLD analysis project Ga0208195, IMG submission 184441) | Active sludge microbial communities of municipal wastewater-treating anaerobic digesters from USA - AD_UKC077_MetaG (SPAdes) (version 2) | ecosystem: Engineered > Bioreactor > Anaerobic...
CTTCTGGCTCAAGTGGTATTTCAGGAACCTCTGGGACAAGCGGAACATCCGGAATAAGTGGTTTTTCAGGAACCTCTGGTACAAGCGGAACATCCGGAATAAGTGGTATTTCAGGAACCTCTGGTACAAGCGGAACCTCAGGATCATCTGGTAACTCAGGAACCTCTGGGACAAGCGGAACTTCTGGCTCAAGTGGAACCTCAGGAACTTCTGGGATTAATGGAGAAAATGGCACATCAGGAACAAGTGGAACCTCAGGAATTAATGGTATTTCAGGCTCTAGCGGTTCAAGTGGAACTTCAGGAACCTCAGGTTCTTCAGGAACTTCTGGCTCAAGTGGTATTGATGGAACTTCAGGAACCTCTGGATCTTCAGGAGATAGTTTTATTTGGAAAGGTGGATGGTCTTCAGGTATTTTATATTATAAAAATGATATTACTAAAACCGAATATAATACATATATTTGTAAAGTAAATCATACTTCCCAATATATTACTCAGCCAGGTATAGGAGAAAATTGGGGGGGTAATTGGGATATCTTTACTCAAGGTGGCGTTGGATCTAGCGGAACTTCAGGGTCAAGTGGAACCTCCGGGATAAATGGGACAAGCGGATCTTCAGGTAGCTCTGGAAATTCAGGTTCTTCTGGCTCTAGCGGAACAAGTGGTATTAATGGTATTTCAGGAACCTCTGGTTCTTCAGGAACCTCTGGTTCTTCAGGATATAGTTTTATTTGGAGGGGATCTTGGTTAAATCTAAAAAATTATTATATAAATGAAATTGTTGAAAATAATGGAAATACTTATGTTTCCATTGAAGATCATACATCGTCTTTAGAAACAGAGCCAGGAGAAGGAATTAACTGGGAAACATGTTGGGAATTATTTGTTCATGGAGGAAGCGGATCTTCAGGTAGTTCAGGAACATCTGGCTCTTCTGGTACAAGTGGTTCTTCAGGAATAAATGGTATATCAGGGACAAGCGGATCTTCGGGGACTTCTGGTCAAGATGGCTTAACAATGAATTGGAAAGGTGAATGGAGTGAATTAATTACTTATAATTATTATGATGCTGTTTTTAGATTAGGAGCATCTTATCTTTGTATTGATGAATTGGGAAGTCAAGGTGATGATCCCACAAATAGTCCATTAAAATGGTCAATTGTTGTTGAAGGAGGTACTTCGGGATCTAGCGGAACAAGTGGCTCTTCAGGTTCGTCAGGAATAGACGGTTCTTCAGGAACATCTGGAACAAGTGGTATTTCTGGGACATCAGGTACTTCTGGCCAAGGTTTTATTTGGAGGGGATCTTGGTCTTTATCTCAAGATTATTATGTAAACGATATATGTGAAATAGGAAATATTATATATTTATGTATTGAAAATAATAATTCAGATGAAAATAATAAACCCGGAGAAGGAATTAATTGGGAAACATATTGGGAAATATTTATAATAGGAGCTTCAACAACATCAGGAACATCAGGAACCTCAGGATTTTCAGGAACAAGTGGAACTTCAGGAACTTCTGGAATTAGTGGAACTTCAGGAACTTCTTCATATTTAGAATTAGATGAATATGATTTAGGAAACTCAGGATCTTTAAAAAATATAGATTGGACAATATCAAGATTACAAGAAATTACATTAACTGCTCATTGTCAAATAACATTTTCAAATCCCTCTAAAGGAATGACAATATTATTAAAAGTAATACAAGATTCAACAGGAGGATGGGATATTTCATGGCCGGATAATGTTATTTGGCCTGGAGCAATAATTGATAATAAAACTGCGAATAGTACAAATATTATTGTATTTCTTTATGATGGAACAGATTATTTTGCTGCACCAATGACAAGTCCTGGAACTTCAGGAACAAGTGGTTTATTTGATCATAATCTTTCTCAAACATTAAATGCAAATCAACATGATATTTCTCATTTATTAGCTTTAACATATAATTCTGAATATAATAATGGCAGTTCAACATCAACAATAACAATTGATTGGTCAAATGGTCAAGTTCAAAGATTATTATTATCTGAGGCTTGTACAATAACATTTTCAAATCCTCAAGGTGTTGGATATTATTTATTAAGATTAACAACTGGTACATTTAATGCAACATTTAATAATGTCACTTGGACAGGAGAAACTCCTACTTTTGGAGAAGATGCTGAAAATATAATTTTATTTTATTTTAATGGGACTAACTATTTTGGTCATGTTTGGGGAACAGGAGGTGGAAGCGGTGAATCAGGAACTTCAGGAACTTCTGGGACAAGTGGAACCTCTGGAACAAGTGGTTCTTCAGGATCAAGTGGAAGTTCTGGTCTAACTGGTACTTCAGGAACCTCAGGAACTTCTGGGACAAGTGGAACTTCGGGTATAGGAATATCAGGAACTTCAGGAACCTCAGGAACTTCTGGGACAAGTGGAACTTCGGGTATAGGAACTTCAGGAACTTCAGGTACAAGTGGTACTCTTGCATTAACTGAATATGACAATGGTAATAGTGGATCTTCAATAACTATTGATTGGAATACTCATGGACGACTTCAAGAAGTAATACTTACTGCTAATTGTTCTATATCCTTTACTGCACCATCTCCATCTGTATCACTAATATTGAAAGTAACACAAAATGGTACTGGTGGGTATATTATTACATGGCCACTTTCTGTTGAATGGAGTGGTACTGCACCAACTATTGATCCAGATCCTAATGCTACTACTGTTATAGTATTCCTTTATGATGGAACATATTATTATGGTGCTCCTCTTGTAGGTCCAGGTACATCAGGAACAAGTGGTTCCTCTGGTACATCTGGAACAGGAACATCAGGAACTTCAGGAACCAGTGGAACTTCTGGGACAAGTGGAACTTCGGGTATAGGAACTTCAGGAACTTCAGGAACCAGTGGAACTTCTGGGACAAGTGGAACTTCGGGTATAGGAACTTCAGGAACTTCAGGTACATCAGGAACTTCTCCTGAACCAGGAGATAAATATTTATTTACACAAGAAACAGCAAACACAACTTGGTCTATAAATCATAATTTAAATGATAAATATGTTATTGTTGAAGTATATGATAATAATGATGAAATAATATATCCCGAATCAATAACTGCTGTTGATTCAAATAATTTAACAATTACTTTTTCAACAGGAGTTAATGGATATGCAACAATAGCATCAGGAGGTGGTGGGGGAGGTGCATCTCCTATAATGATTGAAGAAGATTTAGGTACACAAACAACTTCTATTGAAATTGATTGGTCTATCTCAAGATTACAAAAATTAATCTTAGGTGGAGATAATATTACAGTTACAATGTTACCTCCTGATGGTTGTCAATCTTTAATTTTAAAAATTTATCAAGATAGTACAGGAAATAGAATAATTACATGGCCCACAAGTGTTTTATGGCCAGGAGGTATTGAGCCATTGTTGACAACTTCAGCCAATAGTTTTGATATTGTTACATTTTTATATGATGGTACTAATTATATAGCTTGTGCATCATTAGATTTGAAGTAAAAAGGAGAAATTAAAATATGTCTAAACTCTTATGTATTAATTCAAAATCTTGGAAACCTGAAATTAATAATATAGGTGATATTGTTGGAGAATATCCAGATAATCACATATTTTCAGAATCTGAAAAATTATTCTTTGATATAATTGATATATCTGATATTAGTGTTGATGAAATAAGAGAAACATTAAAAATAGATATTGAAAAAATTTATGAAGCTGAAGATGGTAAATTCATAAAGAATATTAAAGATATTAACAAATCAAAAGAGATTTTATTATTAAATGATAATGGAAAGAAAATTGAAATTATCAATATGCCAAAATATAAAAGAAGTTTGATAAATCTTAAAAAAGAAGAAATAGAATTATTAAAAAATTCTAAAGATAAAAATATTAAACTTAATATTATTAGAAATAGTAAAAATAATATTAAAGAATTAAATCAAAAAGAATTTAATGTTTCAAAAATAGAGGATTAAAAATTTGGCTATTTATTCATGTATTTATCCATCAGGTTATACTCTTAATTCAGAAGAACAGACTTTATATGGATTAAAGTGTTATACATCAATGTCTGCTTGGGAAGCAGTTGAAAATACTAATCTTAGTGATATATTATATTGTAATATCTTACCTGGAGATGTAAATAATAATTGGGGCACAGCAGGTAAAGATACAAATAATGTTACATTTTCAGGATGGATTTGTACTGTAAACAGTAAATATATTTTGATTTCAACCGTTGATAACCCTTCTCCTTTATGGGATGAATCAAAATATGTTTTCAGTGGAACAGCAACATCAACTAGAAGTTTTTATATTAATAATTCAGGACTTTTAGATATAAGATTTGTTGGCATCCAAATTGAACAAGCACAAGGATATAATGCTAATTTAATTTATTTATATAATAGTGCAAATATGAGTTTTATAAGATTTTTTTCTTGTAGAATAAGACAAAATAATGCTTATTCTGGTATATATCATGCAAACTCATATATTTGGCTTGGTTTATACTCATGTATTTTTGAGGGAAATGGAATTGGAACATATGGTTATATAAATAATGGAGAAAAAATTTATTCACATGTTGTAAATTGTTTATTTACAGGATGGACAACATATGCAGTTTATTATAATAGTTATTCTAAAAATTATAATTTAAATAATGTTTATTTTAATAATACTAACGATACTTATAGGGGAATTTATGAGAACTGTGCTGCTGATAAAAGTATTGATTGTCCATTTATAGTAATTTTAGGAAATTCTTCTGTATGGAATAAAACTTTTAAAGATTATATAAATGGAGATTATAGACTTAAAAATGAATTTGTTCCATTATTTGATGCAGGAACATTTTCTTGTCAAAATATGATAGATTGTTCTAATACATCAATAGATTATTTAAGAAATACAATTCCGAAAAGACTTAATCCTTGTATTGGGCCTTTTGAACATCAAACCAATATTAGTTGGTTACCTGGATGGAGGAAAAGAATAAGATTATCAATTAGTTCAGATAAAATAGATTCTGATCTTACTTGGTTTCCTGTTACTGTTTTTCTTAATGAAAATAATATTGGAGAAGAATTTTTTCAAGAATTAACACATAATTCTTTATATAATAAAATTGCTTTTACAACAGGAGATGGAATTTCTGTATTAAACGCTGAGTGTGAATTATTTGATTCTGTAAATAAACAAGCTATTTATCATATTTCTCATAAAAATTGGACTTTGAAAGGTAATCAACCTAATTATATTTATTGTTATTATGATTATAAAAAAACTTCAAATGGATTAAGAACAGGAATAATTACTTCTTATAGTGCTTCCTTAGTATGGGATGATAATTATATTGGTGTATTTCACGGATGCATGTCTCAACAAGCTAGCCAATTTCGTTTTAATGTTTTAGGTGAAGGTGATTATGGTCAAGATGGAGAATTGTATATTTTTGACGATAAAGGTAATTGGTGGAATTGGAAATATTCTTATACAACATATTGGCAAGAAATAGTTGTAGATTTAAGAAATCCTTATTCTAAAAATGGTGAATTGGATTGGGCTAATATTGATTATTATAGATTTGATTTAAATACATCTGGGAGAACAGTTTATATTGATAATATAAGAGTTTTTAATTTTAATGGTAATTATATTCACACTAATAGTTGTGAATCAACAAATTCTTGGTACGCATCTAATGGTACTATAGCTAGAAATAGTTCAAATAAATATGAAGGAAATTATAGTATTAAATTTACATCAACTGCTAATGATGGTATTGCTCTTTATAATCCTTCAGGAAATTTTAAATGGGGAGGAATTTTAAATTCAAAAGAAACGGATAATTTATTAGCTGTTGGATTTAATAATGGTTCTTTAAATATTAAACCTGGTTTACAATTTGATGGTGATGATTATATTAAATTTTCAGATGTTGAAGTTTTTCAAGAAACAGGAAGTCAAACATTAGAAACTGTTGCAAAAGTCTCCTCAGCTGGAATAGATACTATTCAATGTATGTTTATGAAGGGGGATGATTATGGTGGTTCTTGGGGATTTCGTAGTTACATACAGGACCCAGGTATGTTATTAGCTTCAGCAATTGTTACTATGAATCCATCTATTGTACAATATTCTGTAACAGATAATTCTCCTAAAGATTTTAATGTTAAATTTCATCATGCTTCTGTTTTTGATAATTCAGCTCAAAAATTAAAACTTTATTCAGATGGAATTTATATAAATGAAGTAGCTACAGGAAATACAATTAGACATAATGGTTCTAGTCATATTGGATGTTTTTTTACGGGTGCGGGAGATTTTAGAGCTGGATTTAATGGTATTATTTATGAAGTAAGATTATCTAAAATAGTAAGATCATCTACTTGGGTAAAAGTTTCTTCATTATCATTATTAGATCAATTATTAGAATATGGTAATGAAGAAACTCAAAATAATTTATTTGTTAAAACTTTATAAATTTTGATAATAAAAGGTTAAAATCTAATGAAAGAATATGGAAAAAATTTTAAAGCCTTAGCTTATTTTGATCAAGAAATAGATAATGGTAATTCTGGAACAGAAGATTCAACAGTTAAACCTGCTGCTGTAACAACAGAATATTTACAAGGGGTTACTAGCTCTAATATAGATACAATAAGATTATACTCGGGAACCACTCCAGGAATTGGTTATATATTTGATCAAATTATAGTTTCTCAAACCAGTATTGGATCTGGAGATGAACCATAAAATAAATGATATATATTTTTGTATAGGATTTTAAATATGGCAAAATATAAAAGATTTTATTTTCCATCATCAGGAACTCCTAATATTTCTCCTGCATATGGAAATATGTGGGATTATTACTCTTATGCATCAAGAGGAATATTATCTCCTATTAAAACAGATAGTATTATATCACAATCTAATAAAATTTTCTTTGAAGGTAGTTTTACCATTGGATCTAGATTAGCTAAACAATTTATTTCTCAAGAATTACCTGAACAAATAGTGCCTTCAGGAACAATAAAAGGTGTTGTAGATTGTTATGTAAGTAGTTCATCATATGATCGTAGTTATTTAGCTTTATCTGTAAGAATATGTGATAATTTAGGTAATCATGTTAATGACATAATAAATTTTAATTATGATGATAATGATTTTACAAATACATTTTATAGCAAATTATTTACTAATCAAGGGGAAGAAATATCTTATAATACATTCCATATACCCCATAGAGGAAGAATAATTATTGAAATAGGTTGTTTTGCAGATAATAATCCACGTAAAGATGCATATACTAGATATTATTTTGGTGATAGTTCATTAGATGATATTGCTCCATATGAAAATATAAGATATCAACTACGTAATCCTTGGATAGAATTTTCAAATTATATAAATTATACATTTGAAGATAGAATTTATGGAAATCCTTTATCTATGTTAATTTGGTAAAAATCTTATTGGCAAAAATATAGTGAAATCTTTAAAGATTAAGCTTCTAAAATCAGAAGAAAATAAATTTTGGAGGATACATATCTAATGATTTAGTTAAAAAAGATGGTGATTTTAGTATATCAGAATTGTTTAAACCCAGTAATTTATTAAAACCAGAAGATGCTGAGTTTCTTAAGAAACACGCTGATAAGTTTGAACAAAGATTTGCAACTAGATCTTTGTTTAGATCTAGATTTGAAATGGAATCTTCTGTCCTTAATGATGATGTTCATAAGATTCGTTGAGTGGAAACCTCGTGCCCTTGTGGTCGAGGTAATTGACTGAATTTTCTTTTAACTTTAAATCTTAACAAATTAATAAAAATATAAATTATTTATTTAGGAGTTAAATCTTTAAATGAGAGATTTTGGAAAAACTTTTGAAGGTCCTATTATTATTGAAAAAGTACCTGAGTTACCAGATCATAATGAAAATGATAAATCAAGATTAATATTTACAGAGAATACCGATGATTTATATCTTGGTAAAACTTCAGAATGGTATAAATTTGAATCGGGAACTTCGGGAACTAGCGGAACTTCAGGATCATCAGGTATTGATGGTGAAAATGGTTTACCAGGAATTCCAGGTTTACCGGGAACAAGTGGGACAAGCGGATCATCAGCCTCCTGATGGTTGTCAATCTTTAATTTTAAAAATTTATCAAGATAGTACAGGAAATAGAATAATTACATGGCCCACAAGTGAGGATTAATTATGGCAATATACTCTTGTATTTATCCATCAGGATATACATTATCTGCAGAAGAATCTGCATTGTACAGTAGCAGAGCATACACATCCATGTCAGCATGGGAGACTGCTCGTGATGGTACATTAACTCAAGATGAAATATGTCATATTCTCCCTGGTGATGTTAATCATAATTGGAGTACAGCAGGTGCAGATACTGCAGATGTTACTTTTACTGGATGGCAATGTGGTTCTTATAAGATAGATATAATAGCATTATCTGGTGCAGATTATCCCAAAGGGAATTATAGCTCATCAAGATACAGATTAGAAGTAAGTGGTGTAGCCATAACTTTTGCTAATGGTAAAGGCAGTGGTTATGCTCTTCATGTTAATTTCTATGGTATTCAGCTTTATAATACAAAAAGATCTGTATATACTCTAAGATGGGGTTCAGGTCATAATAACGGTGACTATGTAAATTTTTATAATTGTTATGTAAGATCTAATTATGGTGGCATTGAATTATCTGGAGGTAGCACGGGTCAAGGATTAAAATGGTGTTTTTATAACTGTAATATAGTTGGAAATTTTGCTTCTGATGGTATCTCTGCAAACAACACTCTTTATAATAATTGTGACTTTGTAAATTGCAATATAACTAAATTTAATGTTGGTGTGGGTGGTGGTGCTTATGCAAACAAAAGATTTATAAACTGTAACATCTTCAATAATGCAACAGCAGACCATGATTCTGGTGCTGGATATTTTGAGAATTGTGCTACTGATGATTCTATAACAGGTACAAGTGTTATAAATAGAATTGATATATCTCCTTCTGCTGAAGTAGGTGCTTTAGGTAGTATAAAGTTCTGGGTAAAAGGTGCTGGTACTTATACTAATGATGGAGAATTTTTTGTTATAGATACAAGCTATAATTATTATAAGTGGGATTTTTCTTATACTACTAGTTATGTAGAAATAACTTTGGATTTTAGTAGTCCCACATGGACTTCAGGTACTATGAATTGGGGTGCTATTCAGTATTATCGTTTTGATGTCAATACCACAGGCAGAACAGTATATGTTGATGACATAAGATTTTATGATCTTGCTGGTAATCTTCTTCATCGGAATACTTGTGAAGTTTCAACTAACTGGTCTTGTGGTAATGGTACCTTAACTAGAGATAGTTCAAATGAATATTCAGGTACTTATTGTATAAAGGTAGTCTCAACTGCTAATGATTGTTATTCTCATTATAATATGACTTCAGTAAATTGGGAAGTACTTCATGAGTCGAAGTCATGGTCAAAATCTTTTAGTAGTATCTATTATAATAGATATTGGTTACCAAATCCATATGGTTATACTTATGACAAAGGTGTAGCATCTTCTTCACTTTCTGGTGTTACTATTCCATTAACTGATATTCGAGGATATAGAAGACCACAAAGATCATTGCCATCAACAGGTCCTTTTGAATATATGAAACCAGGTAGTGCCATATATGGTAACCCATTATCATTGGTTATATTCTAGGAGAATGTTATGCAGATTATCTATGATCCTGTAATGTGCAAATATGTACTTCATGAGGATTTTACATTACAGCCTTGTGATATCTTTTTTACTCGTGGAAATGGTCTCTTTAGTAAACTGATAAGGTTAGGTGAGAAAACTCCAGGTGACCTAATCTCTATTGTTAATCATACCGGTATTATTACTGAACCTGGTACAATTAAAACTGCAAATGTTATAGAAGCCTTATGGAAAGTTGAACATCATACATTATGGAGTCAGTATCATAATAAGAAAGATGAAGTAGCTATATTCAGACCAATAGGAATTGATGACGAACAGAAAACCATTATAGTTAATAAAGCCTTAGACTATGAAGGTAGGAATTATGGTTGGTTGAAGATAGCAACTCATGCTGGAGACTTTTTTATTGGTGGTCATTACTTTTTCAGAAGATTAACTGATGATGACAAATATCCTATATGTAGTTGGGTTGTTGCTCATTCTTATGGTAAAGCTGGTTTGCATTTTGGTTGTGATCCAGGTCAAGCAAATCCTGATGATATTTGGGATTATTGTATAAACCATCCTAATAAATATCAATATATCTTCCCTTTAAATCGTATCTAGGATTTTTCAGAAGTTTCTAACGTTCTACTGTCAGCTAACCCGAGCTGGGTTTAAGATTATTAGTCAAAAAACTAGGAGGTTGTGTGAGTAAGAATGATTTAACAACACATCAATTTGATATACCTAAGGTGTTGGGTGACACTAATCTTCTTTCTGCAGAAGATTTTACTTTTCTCAAAGATCATTCGGATCAGTTTGAAAAGAGATTTAGAACAAGATCTCTTTTTAGATCCAAGTTTGAGATGGAAGCTTCTGTTCTTAATGAAGATGTCCATCCTACTCCTGATTCCAAATACTGGCAGGCTATTGGAGAACAGAATGTTCATATAACAGAATTAATTTCTTTATCTTATCAGTCTAAGAAAATGGGTAAAGATCTTGAACTGAAGGAGATAGAGAGGAAGATGATATACTTCAGGATTATGGTTCTCCAACAGAAAATGATATTAAAGAAAATGAAACATATCAGGCTTATAAAAGATTAGAAGAAATTGATAAAGAATGTATAAGATCAGTAAGAGCTATTTTATACGATGGGGGATCAACAGAAGATATTCAAAAATTAGAACAACTTGAAACAGAAGCTAGAACTGAAAGATCTAAAATTTCACAACCTTCTGATCCAAAACCTCCGATAAAAGAAACTTAATTTTAAAAAGATTTTTAATTTTTAATTAAGAATTAAATAAAAACCTTTTTAAAAAAGAAAGGATATTAATGTGAATATTTTAATAATGAATAAAAATTTACAAAATGTTGGTGGTACTGAAACATGGTGTTTTACAATTATAAAAGAATTAATAAAAAGAAATCATAATGTTGATGTATTTGCATTAAATAAAGGAGATTTTTTTAATTATATTGTTAAAACATTTCCAAATGTAGGTACTGAATTAAAGAAAAAATATGATTTAATTTTAGTTAATCATAATTCATCATTACAATATCTTATTGATAATAATATTAAAGGTTATAAGATTTATACTTGTCATGGTATTCAATCTGATGATGAAAAACCAATAAAAGGTGCTGATTTTTATGTTTCAATTTCAGAAGAAGTTTTTGATTATTTACAATCTTTAGGTTTTAATTCAACAATCATAAGAAATCCCATTGATATTGATTATTTTTCATGTAAGAATAATCCAAATCCAGTTGTAAAAAATGTTCTTTGTATATCCGATTGGCAAAATTCAATTAATAATATCAAAGAGTTATGTCTTCAATTAAATCTTAATTTTAAATCTTTAGGAAAACAAAACTTTGAATATGACATAAGAGAATATTTAGAATGGTCTGATATTGTTATTTGTGTTGGAAGAAGTTGTTATGAGGCAATGTCTTATTCAAGACCTGTTATTATTTACGATCATAGAGATCTTTATTCAAATAATAAAGGTTTGGGTGATGGATATATTACAATAGATAATTTTAATGAATTTAAAAAGAAGAATTGTTCTGGAAGAACTAATAAATATGAATATAATGTTTCTGATTTAAAATTAATTTTATTAAATAAATATAATCCTGTTGATGGTCAAACAAATAGAATATTAATTGAAAAAGAATTTGATGTTAAAAAGATAGTTGATTCATATTTAAATATTTATAATATTAAAGATTATACAGTTGTTATTCATGGGTGTTTCTTAGGTAAGACTGGTTATGCATATCATACAAGAAATTTTGCAATTCATTTAAATAAGTATCTTCTTGTTAGAGTTAGAAATTTTTCATATGATGATGATCCATATTATTTAGATGATGAACAGAGAAACATGATTATTAAAGATCATGAGGGTGAATTTTGGAATGATAAAAATAAGAAGATAATCAATATCGTTTTATGTGAAACAAATCATTATTATTTCTATGATGAATATAATAGAGATAATCCTTTAATTTTTTATAATGTATGGGAAAGTACAAGACAACCAAAAGATTTCTTTAAAGTTTTTACATCAAAACCTGATCAAATTTGGGTTCCTTCTGAATGGCAAAAAAAATATACATTTTCTCAAATGATAAATGATGATTTATATGCAGATACATCTAAAATAAAAATTGTTCCAGAAGGTATTGATGTTAATAGATTTTATTTTTCAGAAGAAAAATTCAATCTTAGAAATGAATCTAAAAAATTTACATTTTTAATTATTGGAAGATGGGAATATAGAAAAGCAACATTAGAAATGATTAAGGCATTTTATAATGTTTTTAAAAATTATGATAATATTCAATTGTTAATTCTTGGAGATAATCCATTTGATTGGCAAAAAAAACATACAGTAAAAGAGAAATTAAAAGAATATAATTTAGAATGTGAAAATATTATTCCTATTAGTAAACTAAACGATAAACAATATGTTGATTTAATTCAATCATCTCATGTCTTTTTATCATGTTCAAGATCTGAAGGTTGGAATTTACCCTTAATTGAAGCTATAGCTTGTGGGATTCCCTCTATTTGTTCAAATTGGAGTGGTCAATTAGAATTTGCACAAAATACAGCTTCAAAACTTGTTCCTATTAAAAAGTTTTTACCTGCAAAATTTGATGATCCTTCTAGACATTGTCCTGGTGAATATGCAGAACCAGATTTTGAACAATTAGAAAATATTATATTTGATGTTTTTAACTCATATCATAAATATGAAGAAAAAGCAAAGAAAAGCGCAAAATATATAAGGGAAAACTTTAATTGGAAGAGATCAACAGATATTGCATTTAATAATTTAATTGATATTATTAATAAAAAAGAAAATATAAATATTAATAAAGATGATATTAATATAATTGATAAAAAGGATAATTTTAATATGAAAGAAATTATAGTTATTGATTCATATACAAATTCAAAAGAAAAAGAAGATAAATTAATAAATCTTATCAAAACTATTAAATCTTTTAATATACCCATTCTTTTAGTATCACATTATCCATTAAATTCAGATATTCAACAAATGGTAAATTATTATATTTTTGATATAGATAATTCAAAAGGATCTCATTATTTAGATTGTACATATAACCTTAAAAATGTTCAAATAAAATGTAAATTAGATGAAGAATACCATGTATTACCAATTATTAAATCAATAAATAATTCAGTTAGATTCTGTTTAAATAAGTATGATATTATTCATTGGTTTGAATATGATGTTAATGCAAATTTCAATGAATATCTTAATAGTGCAAGAAATAATCTAGAAAAATATAAATTATACGGTTTGATGTATGAAAATATGGGTATTAATACAACTATGTTTTCTTTCCATACTGATTTTATGAAAGATGTTAATTTACCTGAAACATGGGATGAATATTATAAAAATTGTGGATCAAATCAAGAAGATATTATTTTTGAAAATTGGTTATATAAATATTTATCAAAAATAGATATTAATAATTTTCATATTGATTCAAATACAAATTGTTTATTTAAGAAGGATTCTTTTAAACAATTAGATAATGATATTAAAATATTAGCTTGTCCGAAGAATAATTTTGAAGATTTTATTTTTATTATAAATAAATCTAATAAAATTATTAATAATTTTGAAGTATTTTTAAAAGGTGAAAAAAAAATTTCAAGTGTTATTAAACCTTCTTTATATAAATATTTTGTTTTAGAAAAAAAAGATGATTTAAATAAAAAAGATATTAATATTTTAATAAATGGTAAATATAAATCTATTAATTATGATAAAGAAAATAAATGTAAATTTGATAATGGGATTAAATCTTCAAATTGGATTGAAGATAATAATAATGTTATGATAGATAATAATGAATCATTTAGAATATTTTTTGTAAATAAACCTTTTTGTGAAATCTTAGGTAAAGAAGAAAAAGAATATTTAGTTAAATTTATTGATAAAGATTCAGATGAAGTTGTTTATGAAACTAAAATAAAAAATAATAATTGGTGTCGTTGTTTAAGAGAGTATTATACTAATTGGAGAGTTGAAATTTATTATAACAATAAATTAATTAAATATCATGATTTTGATTTAAAAGATAAAAAAGTATTAATAAATATTGATAGTAAATCTTTAGGTGATACTATTGCTTGGGTTCCTGTTGTTAATGAATTTAAAAAGAAACATAAATGTGAGGTTGTATTATGTACATTTCATAATTATTTATTTAAAGATGTATATAAGGATATTTCATTTATTGAACCGGGAAATACAATTTTAAATCTTTATGCAGGATATACAATAGGTTGTTTTGATAATAATATATATAAAAACAAAGAAGATTGGAGAACAGTTTCCCTTCAACAAATTGCTTGTGATATTTTAGGAATTGAATACAAAGAAGATATATATCCAGAAATATCATTTATACCAGGAGAACGACCTATTGAAAAAAAATATATTTGTATTTCAGAACACAGTACCATGCAATGTAAATATTGGAATAGAAAAGATGCATGGCAAAAGATTGTTGATTATTTGAAAAAATTAAATTATGAGGTTGTTGTCATAAGTAAAGAAAAATCAAATCTTGAAAATGTTATTCATAGAACAAATAAACCATTATCTGATACAATCAATACGATATATCATTCTGAATTTTTTATAGGTTTAGGAAGTGGTTTATCATGGATTTCTTGGGCATTAATGAAACCTGTTATTATGATTGCAGGATTTAGTGAACCTTGGTTTGAATTTAATACAGGTATTATAAGAATATTACCACCTGAAGGTATTTGTTCAGGATGTTTTAATGATCCTAATGTTGAATTTGATAGAGGATGGAATTGGTGTCCTTATAAAAAGAATTATGAATGTTCAAGATTAATTAGTGAAAAAATTGTTTATAAAGCAATTAATAAAGCAATAGATTTTACAAATTCAGGTCTTAATATTGATACATTATCTGAATTCTATTCATAAAAATAAAAAAAATAGGAGTTAAAATTATGTCAAGACTTTGGACTTTATCAACTGGAGATTTTCTAAAAGGTGGGATTGTGGCTGTTATTTCAGGAATTCTGACTTTTTTTTGTTGATCTTATTAATACAGGTGCATTAACAGATCTTAATGTAAATATGATTGGGGGTGTTGCTATTGCTTCTGGTATTTCTTATATTCTAAAGAATTTCTCAACAGACGAAAATGGTAAGATTTTGAAGAAGATTGATACAAATAAGTAATTAAATTTAACTTTATGGGGGCCTACATAGCATTTGTTTAATGTTAGCATATTGGGTGTAATGTTTCAGATTTAAATGCTATGTAGGCCCAGTGATGAGAATTACCTGTATTTACTTTTGTTCTTTGTACTTTTTGTATTCGTTTTTCGGACAATAAACCCATTCTTTTTTATCAACAAGCTCCATGGCTTCAGAATCTCTAATTTTCTTTACTTCTTGAGTTCTGATGTTCTTTACACACTTCATCGCTTATTCCTTTCTTTGTTTAGGAATTTTTTTTGTTTTTTAGATCAATTAGAATTTGATTATTGATAATTTTTTTAATTTCTTCAAAAGAATAAGGATAATAATTATTTGTATCAACTCCAATATCCATTTGTGTTGGAAAATAATCTTTTAATTTTCCATGTGAATGACCAAATAATTGCCAACTACCATAATGACTTTTTGGCCAGGTTCTCATGCAGTAATGACAAACAACAATGTAATTTTTATCAATATTTTTTTCCCATATTGTTATAGCTTTTCTTTCTAACCAATAATCATGATTACCTTTTAAGAAAACATGAGTACCATTTAATCTTTTGATAATAGCTTGTGTATATTGTTCACTTCTAATACAAAAATCACCACTGTGAATAACTGTATCTCTTTTTGTTACAACTTCGTTATGTCTTTTAATTAATTCTTCTTCCATTTCTTTAATATTTTTAAATGGTCTTTCTAAATGCTTAATAATATTATTATGTCCATGATGTTCGTCTGCTGTAAAGAAAAACATTTATCTTTTCTCAATTTTTTTTAGATATTAAATTTAAAAATAAATTTTTATCTTCACTAGTAATATTTTCATAATCGTAAAGAATTTTAACTTCAATAGGTGACAAACCTTTTTCTACACATTTATAAATTAAAATTTTTTTTGAAAGTAAATCAAGAAATGTAAAAGTTATGCAGATAGTAAGAAAAATTAAAATATAAAAAGATATTTTATATAGTAAATAATTGATTTGAATATCTTCTTCTTTAGGCATATATATCTATACCCCACTTTCCATATTCATCATATGTATTTAAAGCATTCATCCACCACCACGCATCAACATACTTGTTGTCTTCTTCAAAAGAATCTCTTTCAGATATTGGTGTTTTTTCTGGATAATAACACCAATCTAATTCTATCCAATTATTATCAGATTCTCTTTTATAGATTGTCCAAGCATGTCCTCCAAATGGAGCATTTATTCCTGCTTCAACATAACCCGCATATGTTCTAATTCTTTCATAAGGTATACCAGAAGCTAACATTAAAGAGTGAATTAAAAAAGCACCATCCTCACAATCACCTTTTAATGTTTGTAATGATTCTGTAGGATATGCCCAATATTCATCTCGTTTATATTGTTCAATATCTGAAACATATGTAAAATTTTCTTGTACCCATTTTAATATTTTTTCAGCTTTAACATCATTTGAATCTGTAGGATTTACAATTTCTAATGCTTTTTTCTTCACTTGTAAATTATTAACTTGTAAATATTCTCGATAATCAATTGAATTTAATTTACCAGAAGGATTATATGTATTATTATATTTTAAATCAAATTTAGAATTTAAAATAGAAGATAAATCATTATCTTTGTAAATTGAAGATTTAAATAAATCAATTAAACTTGATTTTGGAATTACAGAAGAAGATTGAGGAAATAAGTTTTGAACTATAAGATCATTAATTATATGACTCATTTTCAAAATTCCTTTCTGTTAAATTTTAAAAAAAAGGTTTCATCATAAAAGATAAAACCTTTTTTAAAATTTTGTTATTCATACCAAGGAAAGTATTTTTTATATTCCCCCTTGATATTTTTTGTAGGTTTGAATCTTTTCTTTTTGATCAATGAATTAGACGATATTTGTTTATGTATATCCTCCAACTCCATACGAATGAACATAGATATTGTCATATTATCATTATGGTCTTCTCGTAAACTAATCAGACCACACGCAACTTTATCAAAAACCTCAATTGCTCTTTGATTATCGTTTGAATTGTTTTTGATAAAATCTAAAGCAATGTTTGAACTTTTGTTTAAAATCTCAACATCAATTAAAATTTTTTCAACATTGTATTCGATATTTTCTTCAACTTTAATTCCCTCATAATTATAAAATGCTTTTTCAGCACCCATTTCAATACAATTTGTTAAATAATTACAAAGATACATTTTTTCCTCCTCTCTTTTTTTACTTCACTAATTAATATATATAGATTGGAGGTACGATAATTAATTTTCTAATAATTTTAAATTTTGTTTAATTAATTCGATTACCTTATCACTATATGTATTATATTTGTTTGAATTTAATTGTTCTATTAATTTTTTCATAAGATTCGTTGAGTGGAAACCTCGTGCCCTTGTGGCCGAGGTAATTGACGTATAATAAGTTCTGTGTAATGTCTATACATATTATAAGTAAAATTTTTAATTTTACTTTTCTAGATATTTCTCTATATATATTAATTGATGAAGTGAAGAAGGGATTTAAAGAAGAATATAGATATTAACTTTAAATTTATCTAATGTTTTTCTTATAATACCTTCAATCTTATTCCAATCACCACCTGCTAAACCTGATCCGATTTTAGGCATATGAATTGAAACATTTGAAGGGAATTTATTCTCTTCAATATATCCTGCTAATTTATTTAAACATTTTTCAAGATAATTATATTTCAATGGTATTGAATTATTAAGGTTTCTAACATTATGTTGACATATCATATTAACAACATATATATTTTCTTCAACTTTAACTAAAATATTTTTTCCAAGATTATGTATTCCTGGTTTATTTTTTAAAATAAAACTCTTATACATTAATTCTGGAGTTTTCCATTTTTTAGATAATTCTTTTGTAAATCCAGCACCCCATTTTCCAATATCGTTACAAACATGTACTATAAATTTTATTTCATTTCCTTCTTGTCTGAGTACATCTCCATAAATATGATGTATCACTTAACCTCCTTTTTTAACTTCAAAAAATATTTTAGTTTCAAATACATTTTCACAACCCATTACCCAATATTTACCTAATTTATTCATTAAGTCCCATAATTGCCATTTAGACCATCCATCTTTATCTTCTTCGTGTATTTTAAAATGTTCTCTAATTTTTTCTTTTTGTTTTTCTGGAAGATATGAAATTTCTTTTTCAAAATTTTCTTTTAATTTTTCTTTTCCATAATCTGTTAATTTAATATAAACATAATCATTAATATTAAAAGGTATTTTTTCAAACATTTTTAGACTCCATATTATTTTTAGATTTGATTTCTTTAATACCTCCTTTTTAAGTTAAAATTGCTGAATAATTAAACCCTTCAGCAATTTTCTTTAATTTTCCAAATTCTGGTCTTAACCTCAAATTAAAATGTTTATAATTATCTAATGCTATTTCACTATCATGATTTGCAATGTGCAATGGTGGGGTAGTATATGTTGTATCTAAACGAATCAAATAACCATTTTTATTTTTTATGTAATCAGCTTCATTAGGAAAACGAATATCATTGATAATAATAATATCACCTGATATAGATCTATCTAATTCTTTAACCCAATAATCTATATCTACTTGTTTTCTCATTACATCAGTACCCCACCATTGCAATATTTCTCTTACTGTCATATATTTTTTTTGAGCCGGAATATATACTTTAGATTCTTTTCCTTCTTGAGAGTAAGCTAGATTAATATCAAATTCAAAAATTCTTGAACATTCTTTTTTTAAAATATCACCTACTGCAATTGTAATACATGAATAATTAGATTGAGTTAAATTATCTATTATATTTTTCATATGTTCAGATAAAGTTGTTTTACCACTACCTATTTTTCCAGAAATTCCTATAAATTTTTTATCCATAAATTTAAATTTCTCCTAGTTAATTTTTACTAATCGATTTGATAGATGGGAATATTTTTTAAATCTTCTGTAAATTCAACTGATCGCTTTGCTATTCCTTTAATCAATTGAACATTACATTTAGGACATTCATAAATATCTGCATAATAATATAAATTTTCTTTTTTAACTAAAATACCATTTTGTTTACATTTAAACATACATTTACATTTTACACAAAAGATATCCATTATTAATACTCATCATTTATAATATCATTTTCTAAAATATCCATATCTTCCTGAGTTAAACTTTCATTCTCGACTTCTAATGATTCTTCTTCAAAATCAATTTCTTCTTGATTAGATGATTCTTCATCATCTATTGCTGCAATAATAGCCTCTCGAATTGAATCTCTCCATTCATCTTTAAATACTAAGAATGTTGTTTGTATATCTTCGGGGTCACCACCAGACGCAACATTTTGAAAACCAGTTCCAGAAACAGCCCAATGACCATTATCATCATTGATGAGACCATATCCATATCTTTCTTCAAGCCAATCAATAAGTTCTTTATCTGTATATTTCATTTACTTTTTCCTTTCTTTTTTTTAGTTAAATTTTAGAAAATTGAATGTTTCAAATGTATCATCATTAAAATAGTAAATCAAAATTTTTAATCCTTTGTTTTTTGCTTTTTCAATCATATCTCCGGTTCCTTTACTAATATCATCCCATAAGGCAATAAGAGCATCTGCATAATTAGCCATTTGTAAATTTCTAATAGGCCCTGCAGAATTTCCATATTTATTCCAATCTGCAGGAAAAGATTTAATTGGTATTTTATTTTCTCTTGCCCATCTTTCACCTAATGTGTCGACACCTTTAGCTTTTCCACTAACAATTTCCGTTATATTTTTTTCTAGATCTGGATATAATAAAAATACTTTTAAAAGCTTGTTGTAATCATTAAAGTTTCTTGGACCTGCAATTATAGTCTTCACTTTAATTGTTTTAAAACCTCTTCCCTTTTTGTATTGATGATATTTAATGAATCATCTAATTTTTTTTGAAGTTTTGTTTTTTCTTCAGAAATTTGAATTAAAAATTTATTTAATTTTTCTTCTTGTTTTTTTTCATCTATTAACTCAGAAGATAATTTATCAAATGTTTTGCTTTTCTCAATTAAATTTTTATCTTTTTTTACAATTTTATATACCCCATTCATTAATTTATTTATGAATGTTTCTTTTGTTTCATTCTTTCTTATGAACTTCTTATAATCAATTACATCCATATTTTTAAATCCTTTTGTGAACTGTCTCCCGCTTTGAGAAGCGGGAGCTTTCTAGTCAATATCTCTACTGAGACAAGTTTACCTAGTCTTACAAGGCCGTTCCGGCCTCTTTTAAAAAAATATTTTTTTATCTTAAATTTTTTTTAGTGATCTTTTCTAAAATTTTTTTAAGTAAAGATTTCTTTGTTTTTGTGTTTGTTTTTTTCTTTGGACTTAAAATCATAAGTTCTTTAACACTCATTGATGTTGAAATTTTATACATATGAATATCATCACTATAAAACTTTTCAAATTCTAGACATCTTTCTATAATATTTTTAGCATCTTTTCTTAAAATAGGAAGAGAATTTTTTTGTGTTATTAATGCTGTAAAAGCTCTTTCATATGCAATACTTCTTCCTTTCTTTTTAATTGGATAATCCATATCTGAACAAATTGAAACACCTTTACCGAACATATTGTTTGCTTTATCTCTTAAAAGACAAATTGTTACTATAGGTCTATTCTCTTTGTCACGAAGATAAACAAATTTTTTAATCATTATAAATTCTCCTTTTTTAGTTTTATTTTTCTTAAAGACTTACAATTTTCACAAATTGTTTCTTCTTTACCCTCAGATTCAAAGATTTTAAAGCATATAGAACATGTTTTCAATATTTTCACTCTCTTTACTCCTTTTTATTTTTTCTGAATTTTTCAACACATTCTGCTATTATTGGTATTGCTTTATCAATTTCTTCTCTTGTGTTATATTTTCCAAGGCTTATTCTAATTGTCTCATTTGCTTTTTCTTCTGATAATCCTATTGCTTTTAAAACATGAGAAGATCTATGTGAATTACTATGACATGCAGATGAAGCCGAGACCATTATTTTATGATAATTTAATAAAATAACAAATCCTAAATTATCTCTAATACCATTAAATGTAATACTTATTGTTCCGGATAAACTATTTTTAAGAAAAATATTAAATGAAATATTTTTAATCTTTTTTGCAATTTGTCTTATAAGATAACCTCTTAATTGATTTAGTTTCTTATGTTCATTTTGATGTTCTTTTATTCTTAATTCAACAGCTTTTCCAAATCCGATAATACCTAGTGTATTTTCAGTGCCGGCTCTTAAATTATTTTCTTGATCTCCACCATGAATTAAATTTTCAAAAGGTACATTTCTTTTTTTATATATAGCACCTATTCCTTTAGGTCCATATATTTTATGAGATGTAAATGTCATATAATCAATATTTAAATCTTTTACATCAATTGGTATTTTTCCAAATGCTTGAACCGCATCAACATGTAATAAACAACCATTATTATGAACAATTTCAGAAATCTTTTTTATATCTTGAATAATACCTATTTCGTTATTTGCAAAAATAATAGAGACTAATGATCCTTGATTATTTTTTGTTAATCTTTGTAGATTTTCAATATCTATTAAACCATAATTATCATTTTTAACTTGAATTATTTTTCTACCTTTCTTTTTTAAATATTTACATGTATTAATTACACTTGCATGTTCAATCTCAGATGTAATAATTGTTTGAAAATAATCATTCTTAAGAATTGTATTATTCCCTTCAGATGCACCACTATTAAAAATAATTTCTTCTGAATCACAATTAATAAATGATGCTATAATTTCTTTTGTTTTTTCTAATTCTGATTTTGCTAAATATCCTAATTGATAAAGACTTGATGGATTACCATAATTATTTAATTCTTTTAGCATTTCAGATTTAACACGATTGTCTAATCTAGTTGTTGCATTATTATCCCAATAAATATAATCCATAAAAAAATCTCCTGTTTAAATTAAAATTTTTCTGTATTGATTGATACGTTATTATATAAATATATTTCTCCTTTCTTTTATTTTTCATTAATTAATATATATAGAAAAATTAATTCAAAAAATAAAAAAATTCAATAAAATTATAAGAAATTTCAGAACAAATTTAAAATAAACATATATAGGAATTATTTAAAATGGAAAATGAAATTAAAGATTTTATTGTTAAACCATGTGATATATTTTTTACAAGAGGTGAAAATTTTTTTAGTAAAGCTATAAGAGTTTTTGGAATAGGTAATGATCGAAAAGCAAAAATAAATCATGTTGGTATTGTTGTTGAAGAAGGTCCTATATATAAAGCAAATGCTATTGAAGCACTTACTAAAGTTAAAAAACATACAATTTTTACACAATATCATAATTCACCTAATAAAGTTGCTATTTTCAGACCACTGAATTTAACAAAAGATGATAGTGATAAGATTGTTGAAAAAGCTTTATCATATGAAAATCTTGATTATGGTTATTTAAAAATAGTAACTCATTTTTTAGATTTTTTTACTGGTGGTAATTATATTTTTAGAAGAATTACAAATAATGATGATTATCCAATATGTAGCTGGATTGTTGCACATGCATATAAAGTTGCTGATAAACATTTTGGTTGTGAACCCGGTATGGCAAACCCAGATCATATTTGGGATTTTTGTATAAATAATACTAAAAAATATTCTAATGTCTTAAAACTTCAGAGGATTTAAATGTATATATCTTTACAAGAAGGTATAAATAAATATGTTTTTTCATTTATTCTAACAAGTGGAATTTATGCCTATTCTAAATATCTTCGTAGAAAATATTTAATTGATAAAATTCAAAAAATAGTATCTAGTGAAGTAGATGAATTTTTAAATAAGAATAAAAATATATATGACAAAAAAATATTTAATGAAGTTAATCAATTCTTAAAAATATTTGAAAAATATCCTATACAACTTATTAATGTTTTTAAAACTGAAGAATATTATAACATTTTTAATTCTAAAAAATATTCGGATTATTTTATATATTTTATTAAAAAAATCCTTGAAGAAAAATCTAAAAAAATAAGTAAAAAGAAAAATTATAAACAAATTGATTCTTGTTTTTATAGTGACATAAAACCAAATTTTATATTGACTGATAAAAATATTATTGATGAAGAAATATTTTTAAAAGATATAAACACAATATTTGAAAATGAATTAGGAAGAGGAAGAGGAAAAGTTTTTGTATATAAAACTGTTTATGAAATTCTTTTAGAAATAAATAAATCAAATAAAAGAATATTAAAAATTATTGATCCTGTTTTAAAAAAAATTGATTCAATTATTATTAATGTTTTTAGAAAACAAATTGATACCATTAAAGAAAATTATTCTATATGAATAGAACAAAAAACAAAGAAATAATTATTTTAAAAAAATTGAAAGACATAAGAGGAAAAATATTAATATCAGTTTTTGATGATACTACTACATTAGGACTTTTTGTTGGTAAAGAACGTTTTATTTATTCTTTTTCAAATTTTTTAAAATTACAAAAAAGAGATAAAATTAAGATTTCAGCTTGTTCATATAAAAAATTATTATTTGAATGTAGTAAAAAAGAAGTATTTACGGGTATTTCTTCTTTTAAAGGTTATAAGAATGATTCTTATCCTGAAACATTTTTTATAACATTTGAATCAAAAATTTTTCCCGGTATTTGGAAGATTACTTCTGAAGATGGAAAAATATTTTTGACTAAAATTAGATAATTTTTCAACCCACAAAATTGATTAGATAAATTCTATTGATTATAATTTTTCTAGAACAAAAAATAAATTACTTTCCAATAGTTTAACTTGATTAATTAAATTCAAGGAGATTGTGGGTAAAAAAACAAAATGTCTAATTTTAAAAATTTAGCAAAAAAATTATTACATGAGATTAATTCTGATGATTTATCATTTATTGATTCAATGGTTGAACTATATGAACAACTTGAGAATAAAAACGAACCTGATAAAGATGAACTTTATCTAATTTCTGCATTAAGTCAAACAATCGAAAAAATAAAAATCTTAGAATCCTTTCTAAAAGAATTTTCAAAAAATAACAAACTCTCCTCAAACAAATTACAAGATTTATACGATAAGATCGAAGGATATGGTTCATCTAAATTTTATAATTATTAAAAATAACTTAAGGTAAAAATTAATGCATGATCACGATAAAGTTCAAGAAACACCATTAAGTTATAAAGATTTTACAATTTTAATGGAAGCATATAAAAATAATGTTGAGTTTACAACGACACTCCTTGAACAACAAAAACAACTTTTCATCCAACAAGAAGAATTACTTGAAATGAATGAGGAAATTAAAAAAAATACATTTGATACAAATATAATTTTAGAAAATAAATTTAAAGATATGGCATTTAAAATTCATTGTGCATGGATTGCTTCCTCAACAATTATAATTTCTTTAATAGGATTAATATATACAATTACTTCAAAATTTCAAATACTTGAACAAATAGCTATTAAAATATTAGGTTAATGGGAAAATAAAAATGATAAAAGAAAAGAAGGAATTGTTTACAAGTTTATGGGATATTATAGATTATTCTATAAGTTATTCATTAGTTCTTGATTCAGAATTAAAAATAAGATTAATTAATTTTACTTTAGCAAAAGAATTAACAAATGAAGATAGAGATAAGTTAATAGGTAAATCATGGTTAGATTTTGTTGTTGAAAATGATAGACCTTTATTAGAATACGCAAGAAAATCTCTTTTTGGTGAAGTTAAATTTTATTTTGAAGAGTGTTACAATATTATTTGTAAAGACTCATCTTTAAAAAAAGTAAAATGGATTATGTCCTATATTAATAGCGATTTTAATTCAATTATTTCAATTGGAACACCATTTATTATAGAGAAACGAAACAATATTAGAGAATTATCAAGAACACATTATGAGAATATTGTTCTTGCTGATAGAATAAAAATTAGAGTGGCAAAAGAATTAGCTTTGAAAAATTCTGAAAGAATAATTTCAAGAAGAATTGCATCTGTTTCTGGTAATACTATTTTAAAAGAACAATTATAGATTAAAAAAAAATTAAATTAAAATTTTATCGAAAAGGATTTAAAATTTAAATGGGTAAAAATGCTTTAGCAAATAAGATTGCATCAGATATTTTATCTAAAGGAATTGGGACTATTAAACCCAATTTTTTAAAATCTATTAAGATTGTTAAATCTAATTTACAATCAAATAATATTGATATTACATCTATAGAAAAATTAGCATTAACAACAATTTTATCAAGTAAGAAATTAATATTAAAATTATTTGATGAAAAATTTGATTATGTTTTATGTTTATTATTAATCAAAAAGATTAATTCTAATATTCTTGTTTATATTAATTCAATAGAAAAAAAAGATCCTTTAATTTCTTTATATATTAGAATCTATTTCTTTTATTATTGTCTTTTATCAACATTTAGATATGTTCTTAATGAACCACTTATACTTAATATTCCTACTGCGGCTATTTATTTTGTACCACTTATTGATGAATTAAGTTTTGTTTCTTCAATGAAAAGTGAAAATAAAGAACTTCCTTTTATTAATATATTTAAATCTTCAAAATTTGCAAGAAAAGTATTAGATGATCTTTTTATATCTAATAAATTTAAAAGACCATTTTCTATTATAACATTTATATTTGTTATTTATTCAAATATTTTTAATATTATATTTAATGATAATAGAATTCAAAAAATTTTAAAATCTAAAAAATTTATATCTAAACAAAATGAATTTACTAAAATGTATTTATTATTACTATTTTCAATTTTTATTGATGATATAACATCAAATGCAACAAAGTTTTCAAAATTTATAAAAAATTTATAGGGGTTTAACTAAAATGAAAAAATCTAAGTTAAAATTAATAAGTTCTTTAATTATTAATGAATCAAATATAAATGAATTAGAAAAAAAGGAATTATTTAAATTAGTAGAAAATTCTAGTAAAGAAGATTTAATTAATTTTATTAAAGAGAATCAAACTGTATTAAATGAATTAATTACTCCAAAGATTAAATCATTTTTATCTGTTGGTGGTGCTACTACAGGATTTGGAATTCCTTTTGTTATTTACAGAGCGATATTATCATTACATGGTAAATGTACTAGAAATTGTGGAAGATTTGAGTATAATACAATTAGACGTCAAGTTTGTATGGTAAGATGTAAAATTGATAAATATGAAAAAATGTTAGAAGCTGCTAAAAAACATAATGCTTCAAGTAACAATATAAAAGATTTACAAAATAAAATTAATAAATATAAAAAGAAATTAGCTGAATACATGAGACATGCAAAAAGAAGAGGAACATCGTATTAATTGACTAAATAAATTTTCACATTTAAAAGAGGCCGGAACGGCCTTGTAAGCCTAGGTAAACTTGTCTCAGTAGAGATATTGACTAGGAAGCTCCCGCTTCTCAAAGCGGGAGACAGTTCACATAATTAGAAAGGAATTACAATGGATTTTAAAGAACGAATTGATGTTTTGATGAAAGAGAATCTAACAGAAAAAAGTTATAAATTCTATGAGTCATTGAAGTTAATTATTCCTTCAGTATGGGATAGATATACATCATCATCTTTCAAATATCATCAGAAAGAAGATGGTAGAGTTCCGAGTATAGCTGAACATACATATGAAATGTTATATGCTTGTTCAAAAGTAATAAAATTATTTGAATTTGAACAAAAAAGTAAAAATTCAGATGTTTTATTTTTATCAATTTTTTTACATGATTCATTTAAGTATGGAATTAAAAATCCTTTAGAAAGAAAACATACAGATTCAACACATGATCAAATTATCGGAAATACAATTTTTTCAAATCGAAAAAAGTTTTTAGAAATATTAAATGAAGATCAAATTAATAAATTGGAACACATTACTCGATATCATTCTGGTAAATGGAGTACAGATTTTGGAAGAAATGATTCTTTAAAAAATTTAAGTGTTGAGACATTATTTGTACATTTCTTAGATATGCTTAGTGCAAATAATTGTTTAAAAATACCCAATATTAAGGAATAAAAATGGTAACAAGTACAAGGTTGGTTCCGGATTTACAATTTTACATTAACAAATTCATTACAGAATCTACTCTAAATAAAGATTTTGTAAAAATACCAACACAATTAAATGTCTCACTTTTACATGATAATAAATCTTTTATTCGTTTATTATTTGATGATGATTGGCCCGAATTTTATTTAAATTATAAATATTTATTTAGACTTGTAGATAGACAATATTATCCAAATCAAATATCTAGACGATTAAATCTTTATGCACAAAGCGCACAATATTATAAATGTGATCTAGATAATGATGAATGTCATATAAATTTATTTAGTCTTCAAGATAATGATTTAATGATGCTCGATAGATTATTATCTTTTAGAATAAAAAATGATTTTGATTTGTCTGAAATTGAATATGATGAGTTAAACACACCATTATCAAAATTAATTTATATTTATCTTGATTTTAAAATAAATGAAAGTTTTGAAAAATACAATAATGATATATTAATTAGTGATTTTGCAACATGGGATGATGGATCATTTGGATCTAGAGTTTTTTCAGATGAAGGCGAACGTTCTTGGTCAACATTAGAAGAGCAAGCATATAGAGGAATCAAAACATTATGTTATTTCTATGAAATGTATATAATTAATGATTTCTTTATACATATATCAAATAGATCTATACGAGGAGAATCATAATTGTTTTCAATAGATGATTTTTTTAATATTTTTAATTATTTAAAAACAGGTGATGATAACATACAATTAGATGATACAACTAAAAATATCGCAATTTCAGAAAAAATCAAAATTGAAAAATTTTTTGAAGAAACAATAGATCAAGAAGTCTTTATATCAAATGATTATAAGAAATTTAGAAAATTAATAATTGATTGGTATTCTTCTTTTAAGACAATTGTTTATCATATAAAAAATGCATCAGATATTTATTCATTACCCGAATCTCATATAAATGAATTATTTAAAAGTTTTGGTTTTAATAATACATATATAATTTCTGAAATGAGTCATGGAAATAAAATATCTTTTTTCTATGAATTAGTAAATCTTTATAAGATTAAAGGAACACCTCGTGCTTTAGCAAAATTAGTTTCATTTTTAGGTTTACCCGGTGTTGAAATTTCAGAATATTGGCTTCAATATGATCAATATAATAATTTAATTTTTAAAAGTGAGAAAATAACATCAACTTCGGGATCAAGAGAATCTTTTAATCAAACAATACCATTTACAATTACTGAAAATGATCCTCATTGGATTTTAAGTGAACCCCAAATAGTTCAATTATTTAATGAACATAAAATATCTTTCCCTATAAAAGCCCCATATGTTTCAATTAAACCATTATTTCATTTTTCAGATATCATCCAAGCTCAAATTATAATTTCAAAAAAAATTCATGATGACTATTATCAATGGTCTCTTAATAGATCATTAGATAAAAATATTACAATAAAAGATTATGATGAACAAATTTCATTTTTAGAATTATATTTGGCTTGTGTACATCTATTAAAAAATATTTATAATATTGATATGGGTCAATCAATAGGTAAATTTTTACATTATAATGGAACTAATCAAGATTCTTCTGATATTATTTTAGAATTCAATGAATTAGCAAATTATAGACCTATATCAAGACAAGACCAAAAAGAAAAAGTAATTGAATATACAAATTTATTTACTTCTAGTGTTGAAAATAATTTATTAAATGATTCTTCTGCTTTTGAAGTTTTAGAATTGATAAATCCTTCATTTAAACAACATGTAGAAAATATTATATCTCTTGGAGATGAAATTGTAATTTATTTTATTCAGAAATTTAGTGAAAGTTCTTCAAGATTAGGTATTTCTTCATTTGCGATTTCAAATTTAATTCTTGATCTTGGTGATTTAACATTTAATTTTATTAAAGAAATTGTTGGATTTTTTAAACCATTCAGATCAAGATTATTATTTGATCAAAAAACATTTTTGATTAATTCCCCATTACATGATTCAATTATACTAGAAGATTCAATTGAACAAGAAATAGATTTACAATTTGTAAATCATGCTACTGGTGATAGTAAACCTGGATATAATCCAGAAAAAACAGATTTAACATATTATTCAAGACAGACATATGACACTGGATCATATTTTGATGCTGGTGTTTGTATGGATAGTTGTGAAGTGACCGTAAACGAAATACAACCTTCCTAAAAAAATTCAAAAAAATCAATTAACTAATCCTCTATCAATTACCTATTCATCACTATTTACAAAGAATAGAACAAAAAATAAATAAATAATTTGAGGTAATATTAATCTATGGACAAATATAGTTATGAATCAAAAAAATTTATCGTTCAATTAGTTAATGAAAACTATTCTATTAAATCAATTTATGAAAAATTTATGCTGCGTTATGGTTATAATGGAAGCTATGAATCATTTAGAAAATTTGTATATAGATTAAAAAAGAAAAACATATCAGAAGAAGTTTCTACAGATTTTAAAAAAAATAATGATATTATGAAATTAAATTTTATAAATTTATTATCTAAAAGAAGATCTTTTACCATAATTGAATTATCTAATTTATTTAATTGTACACCTAATAAAATTATAGAATTAGTAAATGAATTTAAACAAGAAGGTTATGAAATTAATAATGATGATCATTTAGTTTACATGAGTAAAAATCTTGTTCTTAATTCAAACGATCATATTATTAAACCTTTAGAAACAGATGAAATAATATTTGGGGTAGCTTCAGACCTTCATTTCGGATCCAAATCTTGTCAAATAACAGCTTTAAAAGATTTTTGTGAGATTTGTAAATTAGAAGGCGTTAAACATATATTTTCACCTGGAGATTTAACTGCAGGGATTAATGTTTATCCTGGACAGATTTATGATTTATATGAATCTAATATAACAGGTCAAACAAATTCTTTATTAGCTAATTTACCTACGGGTTTTCAATGGTATTTCCTAGGTGGAAATCATGATTATGCATTTATTAAATCTACAGGATTTAATGTTTTAAGTTATATGGCTAATAAAAGAGATGATATTCATTATGTCAGTTTTGATGATGCAGATGTTCCGATATTAAAAAATGTTGATTTAAAAATGATTCATCCTTCTGGAGGAGTACCATATTCAATTTCTTATAGACTTCAAAAAAATGTAGAACAAGTTGCATATAATGAACTTAGAAAATTAGCTGATGGTAATAATAAATCAAGAATTAGATTTATTTTAGCAGGACATTTGCATATTCAGATGCAAGCAATGTTTGGAAATATTTTTGGTTGTCAATGTGGTTGTTTTGAAGGTAGGACAAATTATCTTAAAAGAAAAGGTTTATTTCCTCATATTGGTGGATATATTATTAAAGCATCATTGAATAAGAATGGTCAATTAAAAAATTTTGATGCAAAATTTCATATGTTTGATGAAATAGAAGATGATTGGAAGAACTTTAATCATATGTTTATTTCAGATGAAAGTGAAAAAATTAAGAATCCTATATTCTAAATTGTATCAATATTTTCTAATCATTCAATCCACATAGATTTTAATATGCTAACATGAATAAGGGTATTAAAATAATTAGTCAATTCGTTGTAGGTGGTTTTAAAGCAAAAAAATTAATTAGATATATAGATTTTTGAAATGAATTTGGGATACATTAATTTTCCATTAATTCTGATTAATGATATTTTAGATGATTCAGATGAAATTATTTTAAAAAAGAATCTTCGATTTTTACATAATTTAGCTAAAGATAAAAAATCATCCTGAATTTTATTCGTATTTTGACATTTTGAAGACCATAGATTAAACTTGTTAATAATCGTTTGAATGTTTGTGTTTTTTTCATTTTTATCACTTGTGCTATCGAAAATAACAAAACGATATTTCACAATTTCTCCTTCCTTTTAAAGTAAGTAAAAATCTTTAATTATTATTTTTGCTTTCTTTCCCTTATCTAATTTATCTAATAAATTATAAAATATATTTAAAGAAGATAGAATTCCTTTTTTTTCATGAAGAAAACCATATTTTTTACCCACGGCAATACACCCTTCTAATTCACTCATAAGATTTGCAGAATGAATCAAAATATTAGATCTATTTTCAACATCTTTAAGACGATAAATTAGTCGATTATATCTAGGAAAAAATTTAGGAGATTTGAATAGTTCTAAGTCATATTCTCCTGAAGGAATACAACTTATATAAGGTTTATTATCTAACCAAGGTCTTTCTAATGTTACACAGAATACGGAATGATTGAGTTTTAATACCCCAAACATTCCGTATTCTAAATTATTTTCTAGTCTTATTATTTCTAAAATATTATCATAAACCATTATGTTTTTCTCTTTTTGTTTTTCTTTAATATTTCCAGAATCATTAACTGTTTCTTCTTTGACTGTTACTTCAGAAGAAATAGTTATAGTTTCGTTATTTTCTTTTTTAGGTTTTTTGTTCTTAGTTGAGGTTCCAAAGTTTATTAAAATGTGTAAGAGTTTTTGAATTATATTTTGACCAATCAATATTTTCTTTTCTCCATTTATTAACAAGATAATTAAACAAAATTGGATTTGCTTTTTTTAGTAAAAATCCAATTCGATTTTCAAAATTAATAATTGTTTTTCCTGTTTTTTCTTTATATCTTTTCAATTCTTCTCTAATATCAATCTCTTTTGGAATTTGTTCTAAAGGTAAATCATTAAGATATCTTTCAAAATTTGCTTTACTGAATTTTGATTTAAGAAAAACAATTTCGTTGTTTTTTGTAATACATGTTCCTTCAAAAAATTTCTCCAATTTTTCCTCCTTTCTCTTTTTTTTAAATGGTGGACCGGGCGGGGCTCGAACCCACGACCTACTGATTAAAAGTCAGTTGCTCTAGCCAACTGAGCTACCGGTCCATGTGGCAGGGGAGGAGGGATTTGAACCCCCGTAAACAGCTTCAAAGGCTGCCATCTGTAACCACTCGATTACTCCCCAATAATTATTTTTGATGGTCCAGTCAGGATTTGAACCTGAAACCATTCGGTTATGAGCCGAGGGCTCTACCAATTGAGCTACTGGACCTAAATTTTAATTTTATAAATATTTGGCAAGAAAACCGCTATCCCTTTAGGGTAGCGGATGAATTGCCTACCCTATTGGATAATTCGCCTTACGGCGTTATGCGTACTCCGCAACGCTGTTACCACGTTACTTTTCCGACATCATCTCGACAATGATATATAGGCTTTTTACATCCACAACACCGAAGTGTACCCTTAGCTTCTACTTAATTGTGGACAACAGAGCAACGGTCTGATGCGTCAACCGAGGGTGTTATGACCTAAATATCGTAGCTATGATTTCTCATAGCTTAGTCTGGTGAACTGGCTCAATAGAAGCCCCGACCCTTTAGGGTCGTGGGTAGTTCACTCTGATTTTAAATTTTTTATCTTTGATATAGTAATGCTTTAAATTGACTTATTCAATTTGTTTATCAAGAAGTTTTAATTTAATCAATGCTCTTGCAACTTAAATTCTTTCTTTTTTTCACAATTTTCCCATTTTAGGTTTGAAGTTTAAATCTTATTTGTAAGGAGAGTAAGGGATTCGAACCCTTGGTGCCACGCTAATGACACAACGGTTTTCAAGACCGCCGCCTTAATCCATCTCGGCCAACTCTCCATTAAAACCCCCAGTCTTAACGGCGACTGAGGGGGTGCCACAACCCTAAACCTTAGGTAAAGGATTATCCTAATCTAATATAAATTAGAATTAGTTCCGTGTAAGTAACCTAACCAAAATGGCCAGAAAAACATGTTAATAAATAATAATACTAAAAAGAACATAATCTTATTTAAATTATAAAATTCTTTTGGTTTACCATATCTGAATTTAACTGTAAAACAATAAGAAAAAGTATAACTAAATCCTAAAATCCATAGAAAGATTATCAGTTCCCACATATTTTATTCCTTTCTTTTGATTTTTTGGATTTAATAAGAATAGGGCCGGAGGGGTTCGAACCCTCGATTACAAGATTGAAAATCTTGTGACCTAACCACTAGTCCACGGCCCCATATAATTTTTAATTTCTGGTCCGGATGGAAGGATTTGAACCTTCGACCCCCTGATCCCAGGTCAGGTGCGCTACCAGACTGCGCTACACCCGGAAATATTTTTTTAATCTATTTATTTATTCCAATTTTTTTTAAAAGAAATATCTTAATTTTCTTTATATTGATGTTTACGATATTTTTTCCAATTTTTATGATGTTCTTTTACAATATCATCCCAAGAATTTGGAATATATTTGAAGCTTCTTTTGGTTCTTAATTTTATGGGGTAATCTTCATTTTCCCCAAGAAATGACCAACGTCTTTCTTGTGTTGTTCTCATGTATCTAAAATATGATTTATACCAATGACGTTTTCCCGTATCCGGCACTGGTGTTTTTCTGTAAATAAATTTTTTAATATATTTCTTATTTCTATTTTTTCTTTTATTTAAGTTATATTTTCTAAAATCATTTTTAATATTTTCAGGATCTAAAGTAACTCCATCCTTTTCAACAACATAGAGTGTTGATTTTTCGTCAATTAAAATAGGTTTACGATTAAAAGGATTTAAAAATTGACAATATCTATATTGATATAAAGCAACTGAATCAAAACTTTTACCAATTCTTAAAATAATATCCATATTCAAATATGATAAAAATTCTTCATAAGAATCATAAACAATTATTCTGTTTTCTCTTGTATATAAGAAAACATGTGATTCTTTTTTCTCAACAACATAAAACTTTTGTTTCATTTTTTAAACCTCCATTTTTACTTACTTAATGGAAGCCTGAAAAATATATTCTCATATTTATCTCCGTTGAAATATTTAAGTCCCCGTCTCTCCGGGTGTCAAGCCTTTGATAGTCGGCTTTCACTCCAGGTGCCATTTCACTGTGGCCTCAATGCACCTGGTTGAGTGTTCCATTTCCACAGTCTGGATCTGATCTTCCAGTTCGTAAACACATTATCTATCGGGATTTAGATAAGGGTTTAGAAGAATATTTTTGATTAAAGCTGGAGGTGAGAATTGAACTCACGACCTATTGATTACAAATCAATTGCTCTACCTGCTGAGCTACTCCAGCAATATTTTTAATTATGTTCTAGTACAGGTTTGTAATTATCTTCAATATATTTTCATCAATTCATCTAAAAAAATTTGGCTCCCCGTCTTGGATTTGAACCAAGGACACTCTGATTAACAGTCAGATGCTCTACCACTGAGCTAACGGGGAATAATTAACTTTGAGCACGCTCGGAAGGATTCGAACCTTCGACCTATGGATTAGAAGTCCATTGCTCTATCCAACTGAGCTACGAGCGCATAAAAAAAGAATACTCTCTTAGAGTATTTTTTATTTCACTAATTAATATATATAGTTATTGTTTGCTTAAATGATTGTTAATCTCGAGTATATTATCTCTTAAATTTTTAACTAGATTATTAAAAGTTCTTTCAATGTTTTGTTTCCATAATTCTTTTTCTTCAACGGGAGTATCATTTCTTAAAATTTGTTCCGTATTTTTAAAAAAGAATCTAAATTGTAATTCAACTCTATTTAATTTTTTTAAAATCGTGTTATTTTGTTTTATCTGATCTATCTGTTTTTGATTTGTCATTAAGCAAAAAATAGAAGGTATATTTAAATAATATACCTTCTTTCTCCTTTATTTTTTTAGAAAATTTTAATTATCTTTATCTTATTAAAGAATTTTATATACTTAACATAAAGAATATAATCTTTAGGAAATTTATTAAATATTTCTTTACTTACTTTAATTTTTATAATCTTTTCTGGATAATTTCTTAAACTAATATTGAAAAAGAAATTATTTGATAATTTATTTGATAATTTTCTAACAATTTTTCCTCTCCCAATAAAAATACCAAATCTTTCGTAAATTTTCTTAATACTAAAAATTATTAATAAGATTATTAAAATTGTAATTATTATATTTCTCATCCAGCAATCCTTTTATTTTCCATTTGTTTAATCCATGTTGTTTTTGTTGGAACCTCTTTTTCTTTATGAATTAATGCACAATTAGGACACAATGGAACATCTTTTTTAGGATGCCAATATCTAGTCTCTTTTCCACAAAAACAACAATTTTCAGCAAATCCTGAATGTAAATTTTTTGGTTCTAATTCTATTCTTATCATTTTATTCCTCCTCTTGTTTTTTAGTTATCATTTTTATAAAATCCAATTCGGTTATAATGGGAATACCGTGTTTCTTTGCTTTTAAATATTTTGAAGAAGAAGATGATTCATTAGTAATTAAATATTTAGTATTTTTACTGATTGTCCCTAATGAAATCCCATTTTCATTTAATATTTTTTCAAACCTGTTTCTAGGCATTGACAATTTACCTGTAACTGCAACTGAATATTTTATTTTCCTCTCTTCTAATTGCTCATTTGAAATTGGAATAATTTTTGATAATAAATTCCAAAAATCATATTTTCTATATAATTCATTTTTAATATTTATAGGAACATCTAATGTATTAATTTCACTTAATAAGAATGTTTCGGGAACTACTTTTCTTAAAGCATATGATGCAGATTTACCCAAACCTGTTAAATTACAAATATACCAAAATTCAGATATTGTAAAATTATTATTAAATTTCTTTAATAAATTATATTCTAATTCTGTTATTAATTTTCCATAATGATTCCCAAATAAATTTTGATTATCTTCTAATCTTTTTTCTTTATTTACATTTTTTAAATATTCAACTAACTCACAAACTAAAGATACTGTTTTATATTTATTTATCCATTCTTCTAATGTATTAGGACCCAAACCATCAGGAATACCAGATATTTCTAAAATCTTTAAAATATTACCTTTTATTCTTGCAGGACAATCTAAATTGTTGCAAACTAAATGAACGCTTTCCCAATCTAAATGAAATCCACAAACAGGACATCTTTCAGGAAGATCAACTTCTTGTTCTTGTAAAACATTTCTAATATAAGGTATAACATCACCAGATCTTATAACAGTAATTAATGAATTTCTATTTAAGCCATTATCTTTAATATACTGAGCGTTGTGAGCTGTAATATTTTGGATGTTTGCTTGACAAATAAAAATAGGTTTTTTAAGTTTAACAACGGGAATAACTCTTCCTGATATTCCTGTTTTCCATATTATATCCTCAACTAAACCTACACCAGTTTCACCTTCAAATTTATAAGCTATCATATTTTCAATAATATCTTTTCCACTTCTTATAACTGAATTTTTATTTATAACTAAACCATCAATAGGAAATAAAAATTTTATTTTTTCATATATTTCTTTAAGATTTTCTACATTTATTTCATCAATAAAAGAATAAATTGGAAAATCATCAAAAAACCCCCAACTAGATAAATAAGTAAATATATCTGTTTTATAATCAACTTTATATGATTTATCTTCTAAAATTCTAATACTATATGGAATAAATTCTACCATATCTAAATCTTTTGTAATTTCATCACGATTTAAAATTCCTGAAACATAATTTCTTGGAGATGGAATATCTCTATTTTTTAATTCTTGTTCATATTTAATAGGAATAATACATTCACCTCTTATTGATAATAAACCTTTTGGTAAATTATGAATATTATATTTTTCTAAAATATATTTTATTTTATTTGTGCAAACTCTTCCATTTAACCCATCACCTCTTGATAATGCTTTTATTAAAATACCATTTTGATAATATAAAACAAAAGAACCTCCATCAAATTTTGGAGAGATAATAACATTTTTTGTAAAATCATAAGGAATATTTTCATTATATTTAAATTTTGAATTTATTGATCCAACTAAAGATCCAATGTGTCTTGATTTACTTTTTTCTTCAGGTTTATATCCCCAACCGACAGATTGTAATATCTCAGAATTTGGATTTTGTATTTTTAAAATCTCAACTAAATTATCAAATTCTTCATCAGTAATAAACGCTTGACCTTCATAATATGATTTACTTGCAGAAATGATTTTTAATTCTAAATCTGAATATTCCATTTATTCTCCTTTCTTTTTTTAGATTTAAAAAAAGAGAGTGTTTAACTCTCTTTAATAACTATTGACATATACCCGTACATATCCAATACATTCTTCACATAGTTTAATGTCTCGGTATATGGTGGAATGTCATTATATTTATTAACAGCTCCAATTCCAGCATTATAAGCCGCAAGTATTAATTTTATATCCTCAAATTGTTGATGACAATAAGCTAATATCTGTGCTCCAACATCAATATTTACTTCAATATCATAAATACTTGATTCATCAATACATCTTATTTCTAATAATTTAAGATGTTGATCAATCATTATTTGAGTTAATCCTTTTGCACCTTTTGGTGATTTTGCATTTGGATTCCACTGTGATTCAATATCTATTACTGATGTTAAAAGAATAGGATCAATATCGTATCTTGTTGCAGAATTAACAATACATTTTGCAATATTGATTCTTGTTTTTTCATCTAGATTACTTCTTAAAGAAATTAAATAAGAAATGTCATCTGAATAAATTTGTCTCCCAACCTCTACCGTAATAACTTCGATTTCGGGTTCACATGTACATTCATTTTCATATACTTTAGAAAACACAGATAAATTGACAAAGAACAATATCCCAAAGACACATAAAAACGTAATAAAAATACTTGTCTTAATTTTAATCATAATAAATCCTCCTCTTATTTTTTTCATTAATTAATATATATACAAAATTACAACTAAAAATAAAAAAGAAAATTGAAAATGATTAGAACAAAAATTAAAAATGAGAAGAGGTTGATTAATTGAAAAATCCTGTTGATAATAAAGATAATGAAAATAGGACAATTATTATTGAGGCCCAAGAAAGATATTCAGATTGCCTGAATGATTCTATGCATAATCCTATTAAAAGAGGATATCGAAGAGTACCTAGGAATTATGTTGATATTTATGAGGTAAAAGATAATAAAAGAAAACTTTTAACAAGAAGTAACCTAGTTGTTTCAGCTGGTAGAGAATGGACTGCATCCAGGATTTTAAATATGCAAAATGTTAATATTTCTGCAACACCTAATGAATTTTTATGTTGGTTTGGTGTAGGTTCTGGTGGATGTTTATTAGAAGATCCATTAAATCCCATTTCTCCAACAAATGCAGATACTGACTTATCAAATAAAGTTATTTTAAGTGAAAATAATTTTTCATATGGTGATTATATTACAAGTGAAGGATATTATAAAAAACAATTTGATAATATTGAGTTTGTCCAAGATCAAGATAATAATGATGCATATTTAATATGTTTAGTTACAAATTCTTTGACTCAAGATGATGCAAATGAACAAACAATTAATGAAGCTGCTTTATATACAGGAATTTCAAGTTTATCTGGTTATGGTGGTCCTTTTACTTTATATGCTAAAATTACATTTCAAACAATTATAAAAAAGCCTAATATGAATTTAGTTTTTGCTTGGTATTTATTTTTCTAAAAGGAAGTCTAAAAAATATTAAAAAAATAAAAAAAAGAAAAGTAGAGAATATCTCGGAGGATTTTTTTAAATGTCAAATAATATTTCTGCTGGTGTTTATTCTAAAATTATAGATTTAAGTGAATATGTACAACAAGTACCGGGAACAATAGGATATATTAATGCTCTAACTAAAAAGGGAAGAGATAATCAATTGATATTCATAAGTTCAAAAAGTGATTTAATTAAAGAATGGGGTGAACCAAATATTACAGATTATGGAAAATATTATGGTCAGGGTTTATATTGTGCCTGTAATTTCTTAAGTGAATCTGGATCATTATTTTTTATGAGATGTCTTCCAGATGATGCAACTTATGCAAATATAGTTTTATCTGCTACCAAAAGTGAAGAATTTGATAATCCTACAGTAACTGTATCTTATAATTCTTCTTTTAATTCAATATCTGAAATAAAAACATCTCTTGAAAAAACTGATGATAATATTTACCCTTTATGTATTTTCTATCCGGTAGGTAGAGGTGAATATTACAATAATATTGGAATAAAGATTACTGCTCATGCAAATCCAATGTTAAATGGAATTTATATTTTAGATATTTATGAAATCCAGTCAGATGGTTCAGAATTAATCGTAGAATCATTTGAAGTTTCTTTTGATCCAACCGCTATGGATCAATCTGGTGATTCTATCTGGATAGGTTATGTTTTAGAACAATATTCTTCTATTCTTAGAATGGAAATGTCTTTAACAAATGGTAATTATTCATCTGGATATGATTATCTTGTTAAAACATTTGATAAAAATATTGGAGATATTTCGGTTAATACTACCGATGGAACAGCTTCAATAATTGATACAAAACAAGATTTTTCTCCTTGGGCTGCCGTAGATTCAACTGCCGAATATATGATTATTGCAAAAGATGGATTCGGAAATAAGATTTATGGTTGGCTTGGTGAACCTTCAGAAGAAAATGATTCAATTGGTGTTTATAATTCAAAAAATATATCTACTGGAGAAAATAATTGGTCAGGTGATGTTGAATTATTTAAAACAGAATCAAACATCACATATGAAGTAAAAAAATCAGATGTTCTTATTTCAACAGTATTTTCAGCATCACCATTACCTCTTAAAAGAGGTTCTGATGGAAATATAGTTAATGAAGATGGATCATTTAATTCTGAAAATGGAACAGATGTTTTACAAAAAGCTTTTTCTGGTCTTTTAGTCAATCCCATAACTGGAAATAAAGAAGATGTAATGTATGATATAGATACTGTTTATTTTAATTTAGTATTTGATTGTGGGTATCCATCAGATGTTAAAACTCAAATTTCAAATCTTGTAAAAGCAAGAAAAGATTGTGTGGCTATAATTGATAATGGTGATAATTCATCTTTAACTAATTCTATTTCTGCCAGAAATGATCAATCATTTAATAATTATCTTTGTGCAATTTATGATATTTATTCAAAAATTAATGACCAATTTACAGGACAGGATATTTGGGTTTCACCAGTTTATCATATGTCTTATATTTTACCAAGAAATGATAGAGTTAGTGATTTATGGTATGCTCCTGCTGGATTTAATAGAGCATCAATTGATTCAATTAAAGAACTTAGATATGTACCGAAACTTGGCGATAGAGACCAATTATATCTAAAACAAATAAATCCAATTGTAAAATTTGGAACAAATTATGTTGTTTGGAGCCAATTGACAAGTCAAACAAAAGCATCAGCTCTTCAAGATTTAAATATTACAAGACTTGTTCTTTATATAAAAAGAGCATTAGAAATTTATACTAATAATTATATATTTGAACAAAATGATCAAATTACATGGTCAGCTACTTCTGATGAAGTTTGTTCATTTTTAGAAGATATTAAACGTAAAAGAGGATTATATTCATATTCAGTTGAAGTTGGTGCAACTGAATATGAAAGAAAAACAAAGACTTATCATGTTAATGTTATTTTAGAACCAACAAGAACAACCGAAAAGATTCTCTTAAATTTCTATATTAAATAAGTTGACTAAAAAAATGGGAAGGATTAGAATTAATATTCCTTCCCATTTTTTATTTTTTTATTACAAACTCGTTGTATCCAATAAGCTTATGTATATGAATAATCCCACAAGTATAAGAATACCCTCACCTATTGACTTAATCCGATCTTTAACACTTTTTTTCATTTTGAATCTCCTTACGGTTTTTTCTATGCTCCTAAAAACTCAAACCGTAATCACATATAATCAATATTATTTTGCACTAATTAATATATATAGTAATATGGTTATTTAGATAGGATATTTTGGAAGGAAAAAAGAAAAATTAAACAATAGATTTTAAAAAGATTAAATTATAGATTAGAATTATTATTTTTTAACAAAATCTATTTCTTATTATTAAACATAAATAAAATGCCATAAATGAAGAAATTTGAAATTTTGTTTGATTTGTTAATTCATCATATTTTTCTTTTATAGAATTTGAGGATTGTAAAAGTTTACATACTAATTTAGTAACTTGTTGTTTAAAATAAATAGGTTTTGAAGTTTTCTTAATTGCCATTAATTTTTGAACAATTCTAAAAAAGTTTGTTGAACATAGATCTTCTTTTTTATTTATTTCATTTAGAAATAGTTCTAATATTACTCTAATATCATCAATATATTTAATATCATTTATTGATTTAACTAAAAATTCACAAATAAGATAATTAACTTTAGTTAAACTTCTTGCTGAATTAAATGCTTTTTGATCTACTTTTTTGAAAATTGTAATTTCTTTAGAAACAGCAATTGCAATTTTTTGTTTTGAAGATCCTAATGTTTTAGATTCTAGATCAATGTCATATTCTTCAATATCTTTAAAACCTCCTCCAGCTTCAGAAATTTTGAAATATGTTTGTGCAAAACTTCTAACACTCTGAGCAATTTTATTTCTTATATCATATACACATTTTGATATTTTCTCAGGATTATCAAATTCCTTTAAAATTTTATTAAATTTATTAATTGCAAAATTAGAAAGATAATAAATAGCATTTGATATTGTTTTTTCTCTTACAAATAAATGATTTTTTGATAAACTATCTAATGCTAATCTGAATACATTAGGATCACAATAAACTCTTAAATGAACTCTTAATCTACTTGAATAAAATTTAATATTTAGATATGTCATTGTTGCTAATGCAGAATGTTTATCATTTTTCTTTAAGAAATAATATATGATAAATAATAAAATATTTGTTCCATTATCCCTTAGAATAAGTTCTTTAGATAATTTGGCCGGGTAAAATTCTTTTATAAATTTACTAATATCAGTATTTTTTAAACCTGTTAGATATAATAATTCAGTGTATTCTTTTTTAAATGGAGGAAAATAACAAGGTTTAGATAATTCCATTAACTCATTTGCGGTTTTTGTACTAACCCATTTTTTTAATTCTTTATGTTTAACATTTGATTTATCATATAAAAAATCTATAGTTAATGACATATTTTAGATTCCTTAAAAAATATTAATATTTATACTATCTCTTGTAAAATGAACAAGCTGTGGTGAATATTCAAATAATTCTTCCTGTATAAAAGTATCTATATCATAATCAAAGAATATATTAGATTTTGGATGAATTAAATTACAATGAGATACCCCATCAATACTCTGAACAGTTTTTATTATTCTAGATCTATATAAATTGGTATTATTTCCAAATGTTTCATAAAAAGTTTCTATAAGTGTATCTTTTATGGTATTTATTAAATCTACTTTATTTCCAGTATAAGATTGATCTGTAAAAACATCCAATTGGAGTTTAACAGGAATATCATAGATTGGTTGAACCCATTCAGTACCTGTGAAAATATATTTATAATTTTTATTTTCAACAAAAATCATATCATCTGTAGATACATCCATATAAATCCAATTTGATCCGGTATATTGACAAATTTTATTTCTATGTTCCGAAAATTCTCCTGTTGGATTTTTATCAATAATATATCTATCTCCAGAAACAGGTAAATCTGGTGGTGAAGAAATAATATCAATAACAGGTAACGAACTAACATTATTAAATCTCATATTATCTAATTTACCACAAGTTGTAGTAAATTTTATATTAGTAAAATCTGTCAACATTCTAAAATTTTCTAATTCTAAATTTATAATATTTTGAAAACACGATAATTCAAAAAATTTTTTATCTTCTATTTCATTATAATATTCTTTTTTAATTAGAGGTACATCATAAATAATTGTTGATGTTGAATCACAAATAACATTAGACATCATAATTGATTTTAATGGTTTTCTAAATGTTAATGATGTTGAGAATGTAGAAATATCTCCAATTTCTGGGTTTGAGATTGTAAAATAAATATTCACATTATCTTTTGGAAAAGTAGTATAAGGAGTAAATTCATAATAAAAACATTTATTGATTGGATCATTTGTCATTTCTGCAACTTTACCATTTTGAAGGATTCTTAATGAACATTCAGCATATTCATCTTCACCATTATATGTCAATTCAAATCTTCCAGAATTTTCAGTTTTCTTAACATTTAAGTCTACTATTGTAATTCCTTCATATTCTGAATTATATGTATAATTTAAAATAGGTACTAAAGAAACTTCATTAATAATATATGAATAATTTGCTGAAGAATTAATTCTATCTATTTCTAAATCAAAAAATGTATAAAATTCTTCATCATTAATTGTTATTTCTGTTAATTTAGGAATGTAATCTGTACTATCATTTAATTCTATTTTTCCATTTCTCATAGGAATAAATTCATCATTAAAATTTATAGTTGTGAATAATTGAATTTCATTACATTTTAAATCAGATCTTTTTAATATTGGTAATGAATTCTTGCCAAAAATATTATTTTTAAGAATCGTATTCATATTAATATAATCAGTTTCAGATACAAGTCTTGACATTGAAACTAAATTATTGATTGCATTATTTCTTATTTCATTTATATCTTCTTCATTTTCACCATTTAATGCTGGAGAAGGATTTATACAAGAATAATCAACAAGTTTTACCTCATTATTTTCATTTGTCAAATAAATTCTATTACCTTTATTTATAGATCCTGCTATTATATTCCCATCGGAACCTAATGTTGTATAAATTGTTACATTAATTTTTGAACCCGGTTCTGGTTGGAAACCCATTAATCCATTTCCAAAGTATAATTTTAAACCATTAGATGTTCTTTTGGAAATATAACCATATTGTGTATTATTCATTAGATATAGACTATTAAATTTTTCATATGTTACTGAAAATCCATTTGGAGAAACAACAGAAACCTCAACACTAGATGGTTGACCTTCAAATGCAACATCAAATTCTAAAAATTGAAATGCTTGTAGATCTGAATCAACTTGAAATTCCTGTTCAATTATTTTATATTGTCTAACAGGAAGTAAAAATGAAAATTCAGAACCTTCGGAATTAATATAAACAGGTAAATCATAAATTTTATTTCCTGTTTGTAAACTAACTTTAGAATTTATGTTATCTATAACTGAAATATTTACAGAATAATATGTATTAAATTCAATTTCTCCTGCATAAAATTTAAAATCATTAGGAATTGTAAATGAAACATTATTTGATTCAAATTGTAAAGGAATTGTTATAAGAACATCACAAGTTGAATATTTTGCAGATCTTGATGAATAACCCAAAAACGCTGATAAATTTAAAACAGATTCATTTAATTGAGCCTTTGTCATAAAAAATTCTTTATAAACAGAGGTTGCATAAAATAAAATATTTGAAGTAAAAGTTGACATATTATCAATAAAGTATGATAAGAATGAACTTTTAGTCAAATCAACTTGTTGTAAATCACCATAATATTTCAACATTTCAATCATAAATAATCTAATTTTATCTCTAGATAAAAATATATCCGAACTTGTTGATGTAATATTATTCATTCTGAACTCCTAAACTATATAAAATAAAATCCACTATTGTTATCAAAAAGAGGATTTGATTTATTTTTTAAAATTTCATTTTTTTTAAGCAATCTACTTAAAAAAAGAGAATTATCTAGGGTATGAATATTTTTATCATATTCAAAAAACATAAATGTTTCTTCTAGTTGATCTTGAATATGAGTTTCATTTCTACTCTGTTCTACAACACATGTTAAATGCCAAAATGTTTTATCATAAGGAGATTGCTTTTTTATTCCTGAAATTGAATACAAATTACCTTTATTTTTATTTTCATTATTTAATAGATATGTATCATCAAGTTTAACCAAATCATTTTGATATGGAATTATTCCATATGAACCAGGAATTACAAATTCAAATGTTTGATCTGCTATATATCCAGTTTCTTGAGCATCAAAAATTGTATCAATATCACCCAAAAAGAAAATAGGTAACAATAAATATTTATTCCATTTTATTCCAGATAGATTTCCAATTTTTTCATAAGAACCACTGAAAATAGTGTCATTATCCCATACTGTTGTTTCTTTATTAATATTATAATAAGTTGATAAAAATGCTACACCATCTTTACTATAAATATCATATAATAAAAACCAATATTCCTGTATATAATCATAAATTCTCTTATAATTTTGCATTAATTAATCTAGTCCTACTTTTTTATTATATTTTTCAACAGCTTGTTGATAAACTAATCTCCATTTAATAACTTGTTTTTCTAATCTCTGTAGACATTTTTCTGGATTTGCTGCATGTTCACACATTTTCATATTTTGAATTATTTTTTCAACTACTTTTTTTGCAGCCATGGCTCTACAATAATGAAACTCCATTGCTCTTTTTCTACCAAATTTTTCTTTTTTTGATTTTTCTCTACATTCCTTATTTAAATATGAAAACAAAAGACTTGACATTGCAGAAGGTTTAAGAATAAAATCATTTATTGCTTCATTGAGATAAATACTTATAATTTTGTCATCAGATTGTTTTTGTATATATTCAACAACTCTTTCAAAATTTTTAAAATCTAATTTTTTTATAGATTCATTAATAATAGATTCTTTTATTCTTTTTGATATTTTATTTTTTGATTTCATTATTTTATTGCCTCTTTTTGATACTTATATAATAATTTTGTAAATTGATCTTTAGAAACATTCCTTTCAACATTTTTTTTACTTAAAGTAAATTCATCAGAAGAAAAATTTAAGAATCCAACCAATTTATAAATTTTTTTAGTTAATGTACTATATTCAGGTAAATGAAAAATTTCTAAACTTGATTTAATAAAAGATCCTTTATTAAAAATTTTAATTTTTGAATTATAATATATACAATCTAATTCTTCAACAATTTTAAATCTACCTTTAAATAATTTTACTTGATGATAAATAATATCATTAACTATATCAGAGGGTACAATTGAAAGTAATGTACAAGCATAATCTTTAATATACTTATGTTTATTTAATGGTTTATCATTATCATCTAACATTTCTCCAATAAGACCAAAATAACCATATGTATCATTTCCTAAAGGTATAAAAAATAAATGGGTATTTCCTAAAAATTTCTTTTTAAAAATCCCTTTACTATTTTTTAAGATACAATAATAAAATTTATCTTTCATTTAAAAAATTTCCTGTAAAATAAATAATTGTAAATTTTTAAGCTAATCTTTTTATTTAAATACATTTACTTTTAAACCTGCTTTTTCACCTTTATATGACGCAACAATATCAACAACAAACCCTTTTTCATTTTTTAAAAAATCTACATCTATACTTTCAATTTTAGCTCGATTATCAAATTGTGTTAAAATATCTCTTATGGCTTCACCTATCTGTTGTCTAGTGTCTTCGTCAAAAGGTTCAAATAAAAAATCTTCAATATAACTTGATGTTTCTGGATCATGATCTTTGGTTCTTCTTCTAATTCTTAAAAGATTTTTCCATGAATTAATTATAACATCAATCCCTGTAATTTTTTTAAAGTCCCCCGAAGGTGAAATTTCATTTGTATAATCAACAAGTGTATCATTTGAACCTATAAGATCTTTATTAAATTTTTTTAAAATTCCTGACATTAAGAAGCCTCATTTTTTAAAATTTTAGCTTTTTCATTTTCTACATCAGATTTCCATTTAATATAATCATGAAAAATTTTAACTGGCATTTCAATAATATTCTGATATTGTTGTTTACCTAATTCCATACAACAAAAAATATTTTCATGTAATTCTTTTCTAAATTGATTTATTTGATTATATTGAGTGCACCATACGAAAAAAGTTTTCCACTAAATCAATATTAATAATTTCTTCATTACTACAATGTATGCAAGTTCCCTTCATTTTTAATTCAATACCATATTTACCAAAAGTTTTTTCATATTCTTCAAATATGATTCTCTTATCTTTTGAAGGTAATGATCTATATGCATAAATAATATCATCTCTTGAATCATAAACAATTGAATCATTTGATTCATTACTTTCTTGAATAAATTTAGTAATAATTAATGTTTCAAAAACAGTTTCTAATGTAAATTCAGGAGATGCTAAAGATTTTATTGCCTTCTGTTCATCTTCTAATGTCGGTTGTTTTAAAATTACAGAAACACCGGTTGCAACCTTTAAAGGAATAGTTAGTGTTTTTGTAAGTATATTATCTTCTGGATAAGGATAATAATTAAATGTATCAGATGCATTGATTGTTACTTCATACTTTTTTTCACATCTTGAACATCTAATACTATAATCTCTTATCTCATCATATGTAATATGATAAAGACCATATAAAAGACAATCTCTATCTTTAACTGTTGTATTTTTTAGAAAACTATTAAAATCTGTAATATGATCAGGTTTTGAAACTATGCACTCATAAATACATTTATTTAGATGATCTGTAATCTTAGATGCAGTCATCATACTGCCTTTTAATCTTTCTTCTTCTTGAACTGTTAATGTTCTTAATGTAAATGAATCATGAGTATGAGGAGTTATAACCTCATACTCGGGTAATTTATAATTAAAACCTTTAAACATGTTTATCTCCTTTCTATTTTAGATATTCGTTTTTAAAATGTATAAGAATTCTTGAAGTTTACAAAAATTAAGAAACAGGTCTATAATTTTCAACTGTTTCTTTACTTTTTCTAAGAGAACTAATTAGATTTTTACATCTTTCTTTAACCCAAGGTTCATGCCAAGTATAATCTACGTTAAATTCAATTTCAATATCTAATCTACCAACAGATTCAACATCACTTCCCATCATATCTTGAGGATCTCTTGTTGGAAAAACACCATCATAACATGCATAATATTGAATTGTTTCAGCATCAGGTGCCGTTGTAAAATATAACATAGTCCCAGCATATGCTTTTTTAGAATATCCTTCGCCTGAATCACCAGCAACTAGACTTGAAACACCGGTTCTATAATCTCTTATCATCTTAACCCATCCATGCATAATATCAAAGATAGGTGTATTCATAAATTCTAAGAATTTTACAGAAACAGAGTTTCCATAATCAATATTTCCAGGAACTGACCATCTGATCCCACCTAAACCTGTGAACTCAATTTTATTTAATGTTCCTCCTGGGGGTGTTACACTTAAACAAGATGCTGCTAAAATGTTTTTGACTTCTTCTTCAGTAGATATACCACTATTCATATTTACAGTATAATCTATTAATTTAGGTGGAACTTTAGTAAACCAGATAAAATGCGTACCTGTAACATATGGTTCGGCAATACCAACAGAAGTTCCGCCAAACTTTCTTGTTAAAATGTTATTATTAAGTTCGGCAAAAGAAAATTTCATAATTTTATTTCCTCCTAAAAATCACTCTCTATAATAAATAAAGTTTATAATTTTTTTAATTTGTTCTAATTAAAAATTAAGAATATCAAATTTTTTTAATTTTCTATTTTTTTTAAAAATTTTTTCATTATAAATAATGTTTTTATCCAGTTATCAAATTGAATAGCCATATCATCAATATAAGCAACTGCGGGTATTTTTATGCATGTAATATCATCATAATAAATATTATGTTTCTTTAAATATTTTTCAATATCTATTTTAGATTGTCTTGTTTTTTCTTCATCACCATTATTTGCTTCTAAACTTAACCTTGCTGTAAAAATAACAATTCTAAAATATTTACTTAAAATATCAATTGCTTTTTTTACACCATTCGTAGGTACATCATAAATAGTCCCATCATTAAATCCTTTAGAATATTTATGAATGGGACCATCAAAATCAATTAAAATATTTAATTTTCTTTCGGGTTTTTCATTTGATTCTTCTAATTCTTCTTTTTCCTTTTTATCTGTAATTTCATTGCCTCCTGGAAAACTATCTATTGCAAAAACTGATTCTAATTCACCATTTAATTTTTTTTCTAAAAGTTTAAATATTTCTTTTTTCATTTTGGCTCCTTTGTTTTTTGTTCTAAAATAAGTATATTCTTGACAAAAAAAAATTATTAAATTAGAGTGAGAATAGCCATAAGATATCCCGATGATATCTCATTTCGCTTCCCCTCACTCACGGGGCGAACATCTCTACGTTTATGAAAGAGGAGGAAATACTAAACGTAGATAGGGCTGGGGCTTCTTTAAAAGAGATATTTATCTTATATATTTATTCAAATATTAATATATATAGACTCAATTCTTTATAAATGACTGTAAATTATTATAAAAATTTGAAATAATATTCCAATTTTTTAATTCAGGAACTTTATTATAATTAATTATATAATAATTAATTTTCTCAATTAGCTCCTTACTTGTATTATAAATATATTCTTTTGGTAATAATTCAGGATAAGAACATCGGTTAGGAGCTAAAACAATAGTATTATTTAAAATAGCTTCAAGTATACTATAATTAAATGTATCTTCTTTACCTGTTATCAATAATATTTTACCTTGTGATAGAAATTTATAATATTCTAACCACGAATTATTATTATTATTTCTTTTTATTTTTCCAAATATTTTTTCAACTTTTTTTTCAACTGATCTTGTTATTTTTTGTTTACAAGGTCTAGCTACAGATATAATATCAAATATTTTTTTTTCATTGAATGATGGATAAGGTGGAATAGGTAAACCAATAACCTCAATATTTTTCCATCCTAATTTGTTTGCATGATATTCAGATCCAACAAATATTTTATCAAATAATTTTGATTGTCCTGTTTCAACAAGCCATTTAGATTCTCTATCCATTTCAAAATAATCTAATTTATTTTTTGATGTTCCATGAACATATGCAAACATTTTTCTTGTTTTCTTATGATGTAATATATTTGAAAATAATCCAGGGAATGATAAATCATTTAAATATAAATAATCTATGTCTTTTGTATCTAAATCCATAAATTGTTTTATTTGAGAAAGTTCAAAATCTATAGCTGAATTTATTGGAGAAAACATCTCATCTGTTTTGTCACTTAAAATATCTTGTTTTAATTCACCTAATGTAATTACATTTTTAAATTTTCTTTCAAAAAAATTTTTGATACTAGAATAATGCCATTGTTGGTATCTCATTTTTGTTGGAAATTGCGGTACATAAATTATTTTAGACATTTTTTCTCCATTTAAAAAATTGTAAAGCAAAAAAGTGAGAATGTCTGTTTTACATAATTTACGTAAAACATCCACTTACCCTCACTTACGGTGTGGAATATTCTTAATTATAAGAAATTTACAATTAAGAATACGATCCTAAAGTTGTAACAACGCATGAGTACATCAATATTTTTAAATATGTCTATTTAAATTAACCATTTACATCTACCTTCAAATAAGATAAATGTTTTATCATATTCCCATAGTTTATTCTGTAAAGGATATATTTGATTCAAAAGAAATTCTTTATTATCTGGATTTTTAACCTTATGAATATATGGGGCTTTCATATTAATTGAATAAAATATTACATTATATCCACTTCTTAAAAATGATTCTCCTATTGCACCAATTTGTCTATGATCTGGATGAGTTTCATAAACAGGATCAGGAAAATAATAAGTATATTTTTTTTCAAAAGTTGAGAATGAATAATCAAATAATTGATCTTTAATATTAGGCAATAAACTTTTTAAATTTTTCGCTTCATCTATCCTATTCATATTTTCAGGATGAGTATAATATATTATAAATTCTTCATCTGGGTTACAAATTAATTCAAAACATCCAATTATTTCATCATCACAATGGGGAGCATAAATAATATTCATTATTCCTCCTCTCTTATTTTTTTCTAAAGTAATTTTAAATAACCTGTTAATCTATCAATTTTTTCCGAGTAGTCCGGACCCAACGCAATACATGTATTTGTCGGAATACCATAGAATTCTGTTAATCCCGAATCTGTAATTAAACTACATATTATATTATTTTGTTTTGCTAATTCGTAAATCTCTAATAATTCTTTTTCACTATTAACGTAAACACAAATTTTTGTAAAAATTCCATTTAACCATTTTTCTAAAGGTGTATTCTCTTCAGCTGATATTATCCATTGATATTCATAAGAATCTGAATTTTTTTCTTGTTTTTTAATACAATTTTCAAGTAACGATTTTAAACATGCATGACAACCTTGAGCTATCATTTTTCCTTTACGCATGTTAAGATCTTTACGAATGACAATAACCTGTTTAATATTATTCATGTGTATTACCTGTAAATTTCTTTTAACTAAATTACCGAGAAGTCCTCCACTTCTAAGCGTAAGCGAAAGTGGAGGATGAATCGGTTATCCAATTGTTGTTTCTACACGCCAATCGAATTTTTTCTGTGCTAATTTGCTTATATTTAGATGTTGTTTGTAAATAATTACCTTGTATATCTTGCACATATACCCAATTACCAGTGAATCCCGATATAAAACCAATCTTATTTATTTCTGGTATATACACTTTATCCCACAAGCACCACTTCTTTTCTTTTACAATTATTTCTTTTGTATTTTTGCTATTTCTTTTTGCTTTCCTATTAGGTTCTTTTCTACCTTTACGCGGTATTTCTTCATGTAAACTACGTTTCTTTTTACGTACCTGCTTTATATAATATATATTATCGCTATACTTCATTGGTTTTATATTTGCAATTACTACTGCATCGTTTATATGCGACTTTTCTATATTCCACTCTTTACGTTTTCTGCGTGTGTATAGTCCAAAAGTATATTGCGTTGGTGTTATTTCTTGTAGTTTAGGTACAAGATAATCTTTTAGTACATTCATAAATGCCGTTTCCTGAAATTGCTTTATCTTAGGTAGATTTTTACCTGTAAATTCTTTGTATTCCATGTTGTCTTTTGCTTTATTATGCGCTTCACAACTACATACTAAATTGCTTGGATTATTGCTACCACCCTTGCTTCTTGGTATAATATGGTCTACTTCAAGAATATCATTGCAAGGTATGTCTGGTCTTAATTTTGCATAATGACAAGTAAAATTATCTCTTATTTTTACATATTCTTTTACGCTATCATATCCATACATTTCTCCCTGTTGATATTCTATACCATTAATATCTGGATTAACTAATGCCTGTGTATCAAATTGCCCTATTTCTACTCTTATTCTGCTTATTGGTAGAATTTTTACAATATCATTTACAAGTCTTATATGAGCATTAATCCTTGATTGTATACTTGGCGGTAACCATCCTTTTTTTCTTTTTCTATTTAAGAACCTTGCTTTTCTATACCTTGTTTTTCTATTACGTCTTGCATGTCGAAGTCGTCTCCTTGTATGAATATTCTCTTTTATGTCTTGTCTTAATTCTGCTTCGGCACGATAAAGCACATTACCTTGTTCCGTTGTAACTGCCACACCTATATGTTTGCTTCCTGCGTCAATACCTAATACACATTCTTGTATTTGATTTTCACACTCAAATAATAATTGAATTGTAAATGGTTCATATTTTACTATTTTAGCCTTCTTGTTTTTCAGCAATTTTCTTGCCTTAGCAGGCTTGCAAGGCATTAAAGGCTTACCTTCTATTGAAACTACATATACTAACATTTTGGCTTTACGCCCTCCTTTTTGGAGTTATTTGCCCATCCCCAATGTTGGAATAACTTTGCAGTATAACTGCCAATTGTGGTTGACCGTTCCTACCCATCAGAACTTTTACAGAGCCACCTTAGAGCCTGAAACTTGGGCATCATTTCAGGGTAAGATAATTATTCCAACGTAGTCAGTTAAGACTTAGGGTAGTCAACTAAGGCTTTTACAAGCCTCCGTTTCTATAAACGGGGGTAGTTGACATATTCAGGTTTAACCATTTCTTTAACTGTTTGTTCAACTTGACCTTTATAATATAAATATACCTCCTTCTTAATATTCGATATCTTCAAATATTACAGGAATTTTTTCTTTTAATTCATCTAAAAAAGGTCTCATTATTTCTCTCATTTGAGGGTGAGCAGCAAAATCAGTTCTTAATTTTAAAATATGTCTCCATTCTCTAAGATTTGCAGAAACAACAATTTCTGTTTTTGTAGCGGTTGGTAATATATCTCTTGCTTTTTCAGCTGACCATCCACCTTTTATTAAATCAAGATAAGTAATTTCAATATTTAATAATTCTTTTAAATATTTAATCGTACATTCATCAACTTCAACATTTTTATTATTATAACATACATTATTTCGTATATCATAATAATATTCTCCATCTTCTAATTCGGGAAGCCATTCAGGAATAATAAATGTTAATTGATTTCCAAATTTATCTTTAGAATAATTTACGTAACGAGTACTTTCCTGTGAGTAACTTGCTAAACGATGTCTTACAATTTCATGACTAACACCACGATCAATAATAAAATTGACTGTAAATGAAAAATGTTCAATTACTGATTCATGTTTTCTAACATGAATTATTTTTCTTAAAAATTCTTTAGTTTGTTCAAAATTATTACTTAAATTAGATTTATAACAAGTTCTTGCACACATTTCAATTTTTTCTAAAATATATATAGGATCTAAATTATCAATAATTTTATAACTTGGTTTTATTAATTTCACGCTTACTCCTATTTAAACATTATTTTCTAAATTAAATATGAGGTAACATACCAATTATACCTGACCATTCTATACGACATGAAGTATGGTTCATAAAATCACCAAAAAAGTTTTCAATTGCACATTTATCTATATATAATAGAATTGCGATTCCTTCTACACAATTCTTTTTCTTATCATTATAATATATTTGAATAGTTTCTGATAAAATACCTGTTATATTTCTCATCTGTTGAATATTATTGGATTCAATCATATAAGAACATGCATCAATTACACCATTAACTATGTGATCTAAATCAGATAAATCTTCATCACATATTAAACCTAAATATAAAGGCCATCCCTTTATAATATTATATTTTCTTACTATCATTGGTGAATAATGTTTAGAAATTAAATTTGTATTAACATTATTATCATTTATTCCCATTCGATTATTATCTAATTTTCTATCTTCAATAAGTCCCTTAGCTATATTATAAGACTTTATAAATTCTTTATTATTTTCCATTATTTTCATTTTCCTTTCTTTTTTAATATTTATTCTTCATATCCAGAGAACATTCTATCCTCTGTAATATTATATTCTTTTTTTAATAAATCCAAAATTGTTTCTTTTGTCAACCCCAATAATGGAGCTTCAATTTTAATTTGAGATGTACAAACTAAAGAAAACAATTCATTTATTTTAACAACATACTCTTGATAACAATCTGGAAATAAATTAATTCTATCTGAATAATCAGCACCAAACCAAATCAATGGAATTTTATTTGTTTCAGCATATGCAGATGCAATCGTTAGAAAAAAAGTATTTCTCATTGGAACATAAAATTCATTTACTTTTTCATATAAATTATTTTCAAAATGTCCGGTTAATGCACTATTTGTTAATGCTGAATAAGTTTGAAAATTTGTATAAAGAATATGTGCATTTTCTTCATTTGCATATTTTTTAGCAAATTCTAATTCTTTAATATGTTTTTGACCGTAATCAATAAATAAAAGAATTGATTTATAACCTAAACTTTTACTTAATTGATGTAAAAGAATACTATCAGCACCACCACTAAATAATATTATAATATTATATTTTGATTCTTCTTCCATACTATTCTCCTTCGTTTCTTTTTTTAAAAAAAATAAAGTTTAAAAATGGAGGAGGTATTATTTCTAATACCTCCTCCTAAAAATGAAAGGGGAATTATTGGAAATTTAAATTAATTTTATCCTTTGCTACCAGAAGGCATTATGAACTCAAGATTGTCATACTGTCCGAGAATATAATCCTCAGAAACCTCACGACCATTCACAATTGCCTTTGAAGAAGGAGCAATGTTGAGAACTTCTGTAAAGAATGCTGCAACTTCACATACCTTCTTACCCACAACGGGATAGTTACCAGAACTAGCACCACTCGAAACTGTAATCATTGCTTCATTGTAACCAGCATCATTCTTAGAATGGAAGGTTGTATTCAGATTGGTGATCTTTGAATCATTCGCGGGTTTTACCTCTTCTTTGAGATTTGATTGTGCTTGATCCTTCTGTGCTTTGATAATTGCAGAAATCATGTTATCCTTAACTTCCTTGACCTTGAATGAGATTCCAAAAGATTGTGCAATTACTCTGAGTTCAGCCTTCGTCATTTCTTCCAATTCACGAACTGTGTAATTCATACTTCCTCCTTGCTTCATTTTTTTAGTTTTCTTTAGGATGACGTACTTTTGAATCTGCTTTCATTTTTAAAATATCAAAATATATCTCACTAATTTCTATTGTATCGTTTTTATCATGATAATAAAATGGCCACATCATTAAATTTGCAACCGTTGAATTTGTAAATAATAACTGTGGTTCATGTACAGATAATTCTTCACAAGACATTTCATGAGGACTTTTATCTTCTGGATTTTCGATTTCTGGATGATAATCTGTAAGAGAAGGTGTAATATCTATTCCATTTTTTCTGAAATAAATTTGAACGTTTCCGTCAATATATTCATTACCACCAGAAATTAATAATATATTATCTAATGTCTTACAATAATCAGACACTATTTTACGAGTTTTATGATTATCTACACACATAAAAATCACATTAATATTTTTAAGAACAGAATTAATATTTGATTTATTAATATATGCTTGGCAAAAGTTAAAATCTATAATATTAAATTTTCTAGATAATTCTTTAAATTTTTCTTCTGCTTTACCACCAAATGATTGAAATTCTTGACGATCTAGATTGTGAGATTCATATTCATCACCATCTATTAATAAAATAGAACTTTTACATGTCTTTGTAAAATTTAAAAATCTACATAAAATATTAATTAAATTTGTTCCTATACCACCTAAACCAATTACTGCAATTTTATAGTTTTTCAATAATATCCCCCTTTCCATATTTTTTTTGAATATAGTTTCTCAACGCCAATGATTTAAAATACGAACATTTTGTAATACAAATACCTTTATATTTACAATCTTTGCATATATGATCTTCTAAATAAGTTTTTTCAGAATCTTCAATTGAATTATAAACTTGCATAAATGATTTACCGTTTAATTCTTCACTTTCAATTTTTGAAAGATATTTTTCACGAATTGAATTAATCATTAAATTATTTTTATTTTTTGATTCTATAATATTTTCATTCTTTGTTATCACTTTTTTATTTTCTGAATAATTTTCTGAAATATCACCCATATATCCATATCCATAAAATGGAAAAACATCATCATAAAACCCATAACCATAGAATTGTTCACAATCTTTACTATTTATCATTTCATTGTAATTTATCATATCTAACCAATAAATAGGAAACTTTTTTGGAGCAATAAAGAATTTTTTATTTGCTTTTGCTTTTATATTAATATATTCTGATGGGTTCTTTTTAATTCTATGACCATTACAAACAACAGAACAAACAACTTCATGATAATAGTCATCATTTAACTTACCTACTGTTATATGAAGTCCATCCATTGTTTTTTCATCACTAATATCTACACCTGAATGAAATGCTCCAAAATCAGAATGACTATGAATTGTTCCAACTAATAATTTATCTGTAAATGAGATATTTCTTTCATATTTTATACTTGCTCTTGTAACTTCTTGTTCAGGTACATGAATATAATATTCTCTTGTTTGACGATCCAAATATAACATAACAACTGATTCTGTTTTATATTTTTCAAATACTGTTTTAAGAAATGATACAATTTTTGAAAATAATGAATAACTTATTTTTGGTAAATCCAAATTGATATACGGTTTCTTATTTTCTAAAAATGAAATTTTATCAACTGGAACTAATGCATCAATTAAACCTACTTTTTTTCTTAATAATATTCCTTTTTTTGTTATGATATAATAAATATCATCATTGGGTAAAGGTTGTTTTTTATCATATAGAGCTATGACTTTAAACATTCCATTATTCTCCTTTCTTGATAGAATAATAATTTATTAGGGTTATTAACAAATATATTTCTAAAATCTGGTAAAACATTTGTAACCTTTACTAAATCATTAGTCATAAATCTAGGATTTGGTAAAGTTGCATATCTAAAGTATTTTTTTAGATTATCATAATATGGTCCATATAGATATTTACCATCTAAACTCGAACTATAATAACAATTGTAACCAGTTACGAAACAAACAACTTTCATAGATTGAAGGTTAGATGTATTTACATAATCACCAAATTGAAAATTTAAATTTGGTTTCTTTATAACTTTTTTATTATATTTTTTATCATCTGGATATAAAACATCAAAATATTCGGGAATATCCATTAGATAAACTGTCTGACCATTTGTTAAAAGAGCCATCTGTAAAATACAATCTGTTATGACGCAATGAATTTCATAACAATTATATTTTGAGAACGGTAATTCTAATGATCTTTTATCTGATTTTAATGTTATCCTTGTTCCTTTAGGATATTTTTCATGGTTATATGTAATCTTTCTTAATCTTATATCAAAAGGTACTTTAGTATTTTCTAAGTTAAATAAAGAAATAGGAAACGATCTTTTATCTTCATCTTCCATTTCTTGTTCAATATTAACATATATAATCATTTGATCTAAATTAATATCAAAATTCTTAATAGTTTGTTTTCCTGGAATTTCATTGTTTATCATATATAAAATATCATCATTAACTGACAATTCATAATTTCCATTATTGGAAGGTATTGTTAATTTAGTAAAATCTTCATTAAAAAGACAATCTTTTATTTTATCCATTATTTCTAAATTATAATTTTCATCATCTGGTGTTAAATAAATTTTATCTTTTGAATAATCGTAATACATCTTATTATATAAATTACCACAAATATGATTTCCAATTAGCATAAATTTATTTTTAAACATTTCTCCATTAATATTTAGTTTTTCAGTAAAACAAAAAGACTTATTTTCTTTATTCATATATAAACATTTTTCTTCATTGTTTACTATATTTTTTAAAAACAAATAAATGTCATTGTCTTCAAAATTTATATTTGTAATTTCATAAGCATCTTTATGATATAAATATATATTATTATCAATTATATCTATTAAATAAATTTGTTTTCCGATTTTTAATTCTATATCATTACTTGTTTTTATATAATTTGTTATTTCCCATTCTTCTAAAAAACTATCAACTATGATATATGAATTTTTATCATTAGTTTCTATCGTTATTAAATTATCTGTTTTATTAATTTTTATTTTATGAATTTTCTTAATTATATTTTTTAATTCTTTATGAATAATAAAACTATTTACTTTTATTTCAATATTTTCATCACCATTTTTTATTGTTATTTTATCAACTTCTTCAATATTCATAATAAAATTATAATCTGCTTCTTTATCATTTCCATCTTCATCGGTAATAAGTAATTTACAATTATTAATTGCTTTTTTGATAATATATTTTTTATTATCAACTTCAATTATATCATTTTCTCTCTTAACTATTATATTGTTTGGATTTTCTATATCTCTTATTAAAATTTCACATGGTAATTTATTGTTTAAAAATGAATTTATATTATATGAGTCTTGATGACTTAAATTACGTGTTAAATTAAACATAGAATTTTGTATTAAACTACTTAAACTTGCATAGGGAATAAAATTTTCCTTTAATATAAACACTGGATCATTTTTAGAATAATAATCCCAAGAAAAAATATCTGTTTTTGAATCTTTTTTCTTTGCCATCTGTAAATATGAATCTTCCAAATCATTATTAAATGTTGATGTCCAGAAATTAGCAATAAGCTTTTCGATAACATTAATATCAATATCTTCAACTTCAAAATCTTTTTTATAACCTGTACATACCATTAAATTAGTTCCGATATTGGGTAATGTAGAATGATATATAATATCATTTAAAGTATTTAATGGAGATTTTCTGAATCCATAATAAGTTCTTATATGTTGTATATATTTATCATAATGTTTATTATAACTAATTATAAAATAAAAAATTGAATATGGAAAGAATAGTCTCAAACTACCGTTAAATCTCATATTTTCAATTTTATCTGTCCAGTCAAAATTTTCAAATAATGGATTTTTATTTAATTTTCGATATTCTGTATTAATTTCTTTTTTAAAATTTATTGTTCTATATTGAGGTTCCTCTTCAATAACAAATAAAAGTGTATTTAGATATGGATGTTTGTATACAAATCTACAATTTTTTGGAAGAACAAACATATGAGGTATATCATTATCATCGTCTATAATATTTTCTATTTGAAAATATGGAAGTTTATTCATTATTAATTCATTATTTTTATCTAAAGATTTTCTATTAAAATCAGGATAATGAAAATTTACAAAAAATTTTTTTTTATTACCGAACATTATATAATTAGCCATTAAATCCCCCTTTTGTTTTTTTTAAATTTGAAAAAAATGGTAGGAGTAGAGGGAATTGAACCCTCACGAGGTAATCCTCACGAGATTTTAAGTCTCGCGTGTCTACCAATTCCACCATACTCCCATATCTTTCTAATTAGATTACTTCTAATTTACCTTCGATGTAAAAAAGTTTAAATATTTTACCTTTAATTTGCATCAATTTTTTATAATCTTCAATATCTAATTTAACTTCTGAAGGTTTTATTCTACTTTTAGGTTTCATTATGGAAATTATATTTTTCACGAGTATTCTCCTTGATGTTTTATAAGAAGCCATTATATTATAAATAATATAATGGCTTCTTTTCTTTACAAATTAAATTTCTTCGATAACAGTTTCTTGTTTCGGCCAAAATGATGCTATAAAAATTCCATCACATTCAACTTCATTTTTAACTGAATTTTGTGTGATGGACAAAATTCCAGTATGCTCTAATAACAATAAACGTCGACCATTTTCATTAAAATCACAATGAACCTTAATGGAATTTTTTGATTTGACCTTTACATTATTATCAAAAGAAATAGATGAAACCAATAATGGTTTGAAACATTTCTTGGTTTTATTGTTGCTAATGATGATAAAATGAACTAGTCTAAGTTCATTTGTCAGAACAAGGGAATCCAGTTTATAAAACATATGTTTTCCCTTTGAATAAACGCTTGAACCGCTTGTTACTCTTACCTTGGGTATTTGGTATGACAAACTCAAGATATTCTTCAGATCCAATGAAGGAATCTGAAGATCCTCGATATCAGGATACGACATTTCCTTTGCCGTTTTTCCCATTTGTGACTCAAAATGAGTCATAATTGGGACTAATTTTTCCTGAACGTCATTGATGATTTTTTCATCTAAAGGTCCTTCATACCGAGGAATGAAAAAAGGTTCATTTCTCCGAACATAGATTGTTACGTTCGGAAGGGTGGATGGTACAATCCGATAGGTTTTCTCTAACTTGTCAGTGAAAAATTTCTTGGGTATCTTGAAAGTCTGATCATGGTACACAAACACAAAACAATTTGTATCATTAACAATTTTTAACATAAAAGCTCCCCTTTCATTTTATTTTTATTCACTAATTAATATATATAGACTTTTTTGTTTTAGAATGAAAGGGAAAAATTATGATTCTTCAATAGATGGTTTAGTTTTTTGAAGAGCTAGATGAGCTTCTCTGATAGATGTGGGTACTCTTGGTTTAGAATCTGTATGTAAATCCATTTCTGGTACACTTTTAATTGAAGAGGGATTATATTCATAATTAGATAATTTTTCAGGTATTCTTTTTTCACTTGATGATGAATATATTGGTTCAATTTCACTGCTAGCTTTTAACGTATTAAGATATTCACCCAAAACAGGTCTATCTGTACCGCTTTTACCTATAACCATTGTTGAAAATAATTGTTGAAGTTCAATTCTAACATCAACCAATCCTACTCTTTTATTCCAAGCAACGAGTCCTTGATCACCACCCTTCGTAACTGTTATTGATGATATTGCACCAGATTCTAAACTAAATAGTCCATTTGTTCTGACTTTAACAAAAAATGGATAAGAATATGTTTCACCATCTCCTTGAATAATAGGACAAACTAATGTTAATAACGCAGCTAATGGACCAATAATGAATTTTTCAGTCATTTGTTTATTTCCTGGAGATGGATTATATAATCTTACCTGTAATGAATAATTTATTCCATATGAGCTATTTTTCCAAACTGAAGGGAAATCTATTTTTTGACCGGCTAATAATTTATCTGACATTTCCACAAAACCTTTACCCCAACTCAAATTTGGATTTTTAGATATTCCCTCACCAAATTTTCCAAGTTCCTCCATTGCATTCATTCCGGTTTTACCAATTCCTGCTGAAATATTACCCATATCTGACATTGCTTCAAAAATATGTTTTAATGCATCAGAAGAAGTTCTCTGACCAGTCATTTGTGTAATGTCTCTAGCTGTATCAGAAACAACATCTGTAATTCTAGATAAAAATGTTTGTCCATATTCATTATTGAATGTTTCTGTTGGAAATGAATCTGCAACAAAAACAACCTTTAATGGTTTTGATGAAATCGAATAACCTAATGATTCTAAAATTGTATTATAGGTTTTCCAATGTGGTATTAATCTAAATGAATTAATTCCTTCAGAAAATCTAGGTAAACAAGGCGTAATATATGCAATAGGTAATGAGTTAATATAAACACCATTACTTTTTTTGTGTGGGGGAATTGGAGGAGCACCTATTAAATCAGGAACATTACTTTTTTTAATATTTGGTTCTTTAACATATTTCATTATTGAAGTTGTTGTTGGCATTTTATATTTTAATCTCCTTAATCAATATCACCTAAAATTATATTATCTAAATGTCTATCTAATAAAGTTCCTTTATTTGAAAGATTATTTAACCCTCTATCAATATTTTTCATTGAACTAATCATACTACTTGAAACATTCATTATCATATTTGTATTATTTTGTTGTGAATTTTTAAATAATTCTTCATTTGCCTTTTGTGAATTTTTATTATTTGCTGAAATAGAATTTTTTATTAATAATTCTTTTGTTATATCATTTTCTATTAACATATTTTTATCAACTAATTTCCCTTTTGTTGAATCAGAAATATTTTGTTTATTAAATTTAGCCATTTCTATAAATAAACCACTTCTTATATTCTCTGGAGATATTCCCGATCTTTTCGCTTTTTCAACAATATAATCTGGAACAATAACTTCACCTTTTAATAATCTAGCATATCTTTCACGTTCATTATATCCACCTGTATGATATGATTTTGTTTTATTTAACATTGATTCATATTTTCCTACATCATATTTTCCTTTTTTGTTATATTCTTCAATTCTAGATTTTTGTCTTTCTCTGGCTCCTTCTAATGATTCTGTTATAGCTGAAGGATCAAATTTCTTTATTAAATTTATTACAAATCTTATCGGTGCAAGAATTACATTTTTTATAACATTAAATACTTTTCCAATATCTATACCTATAAAATCAGAAATACTCTTTACTTTTTCTACAATATAATCTTTAACTTTACCCATTAACATTAACGTCATTCTTATAGGAAATGTAACTAAATCCCATAATTTTTTAACCTGAAATTTGACTTCATTCCATGCTAAACTTAATCCTAAAGTAATATTTTTACCACCAATAGCTCCTAGTAAACCACCTGTTATGGCTCCAATTATACCACCTATAAACGTTCCAACAATAGGTACCGTCGAACCTATTGCCATACCAGCACCTAATCCTTTCAATGCTCCAGATTTAGCTCCTGCCAAACCTTGTTTTGTACCACCAAGAGCACCACCAACTAAAGAAAAAACTCTTTCCGACATTGTTGCTTTTTCGCCCTTTTTTATTTTAAACCATTCTTTAGTTTTTAATAATCCTTTAAAAGAATCAAAAAGCATTTGAAAAAGACCAATAATTGAAGCAATTCCTGGTAAAAATTTTGTAAATCCTATAGCAACTCTACTTATGGATAAAAGAGTTTTCAGTCCAAATTTTGAAAAAAATAAGCTAAATTTACTTAATCCTTTAGCAATTTTTCCAACATTTAATTTACCAATTCCTTTTATTAATCCGAATAATGGTTTTCTTAACATCATAGCTAACAAAAATGGAGATAATAAAATTTTAGCTGGTAATAAATATAATTTACCTAATAAATATAATAATAAAAATTGAATTTTTCCAATACCTTTACCGAAAAATTTCTTTTTATTTTCTTTTTCTAAGTCTTTACCCATTCCTTTTTTAAAGAATTTATTAAGATGACCCATTACAGATGCGTGTGTTTTTTCTGTTTTTTCTTTAAATTTATTTTTTACAGTTGAATATTTTTCCTTAATATCATTTTTTAAATCTTTTTTATGATATTCTCTAAATTGTTTATCATTTTTTAAGAGTGAAAGAAATTCTATTGATTTTTTAACATTCTCTTTTACACTTTCTTTTGTTTTTTTAACATTCTCTTTTACACTTTCTTTTGTTTTTTTATATTTTTCAGAAATTACATTTTTTATTGAATTTTCTGAAGTTTCTGAGATATTTTCATTTTCTGCCTCTTTTTTACCGATAAAAGCAACTGCAAGATTTCTTAAATATTTTGTTTGATCTCTTATTGAAGCATATATAAAATTTAATGAAGTGACAACAAATTGAATAGGATTTTTCTTAGCTTTTTGTAAATCAGACATTGCAGTAGATTTGGTTATCTTTGATATTAAATTTCTTATTGGGAAATTAAAAATTTTTGATGCTGTAAAAATATATAATATTTTTCTAAATAAAGGACTTTTTAATAATCTTGCTCTAAATGATACAGCCAATTCATTTGATAAAGATGTTATACCTGTTCTCATTTTCATTACTTCGGTAATTAATTTATCAAAATAAACCGAAATAACGGAAGCTGGTGAAATAACTTCTCCAGCATGAACATTTACTAAACCACTTTTTTTAACAAAACCACCTTTTTTAAGTGATGGAATATCATCTAGTTCATTTTTAATATTTTTATTACCAAAAATTGCATGTTTAATACCACTTAAAAATTTGAATGGGGATTTTATTAAAAAAGCTAAAAATTTAAATGGTAGTGCTATTGCTTTAAAAGGTAATTTTAATAATAATTTTATTGTATCTGTAATAAATCCAAAAATACCTCTCTTTTTAAATTCATCATGTGCATAATCAGCTGCATCTCTAAAATTCTCTTTCATTCTGTCGGCAAAAGATGAAAAAACTCTTGTATCCATAAATTTTGATACAAAATAACCAAAAATTGGTGTTGATTGTGCTAACATTGTAGCCATGTAATTAGATTTATTAAATTGTATATCTTCATTTATTGTTGATGATATTTTAGTAACCGCATGTTTTGATGATTTAGCAGTTCCTACTAAAATATTTTTTGCTGTTTTAGATACATCATCAACAACAAAACCTAATTTTCTAAGAATAACCACAATTGAATTATTTACTTCTTTAATTCCTTCAGCATATCCTATTTCTTTTGTTCTTAACATTTTTGCAGATTCTAACTGAGTTTTAGAAACAGAAGAAATTCTTTTTGTAATTTCATTCAATTGTTTAGTATTTTTTTCTTGATATTTTCTTATTAAATCAACAGTAGAATCGATTTTATATAAATTATTATTTTCATCTTCTAAATCTGATTCATTAGCTAAATCTTCAATATCATCAAAATCATCATAATCATCATAATCCATTTATTTTTAACTCCTTATAAATGTTATCATATCAACATATGAAGAATTTAAATTTTTATCTTTTATTTGTTTTAACAAATCTGAATTAATATTATTCATATTCTTAAATTCATTTTCTATTGATTCATCATTATTTAATACTATAATATCATTGAAGTTTTTCATAACTATACTATCTTTTTTCTCCAAAATTAAAGGTGGATCATATTCTCTAACATAATAACACAATGAAATAGATAAAGCCAAGTCATCTTTACAACCTGTATCTGCTTCAACTTTTCCGTTTTTCTTTTCAACTAATCCTATCAATTGCATTGCAGTTCTTGATGATTTAATACTATTGGTATATTGGGTAATATATTTATATAATGCATTAATCATTAAAGGTCTTGTTTTTAAATTTGTTGTTAAACCGGAAGATACTTTACCTTCACTCTTTTTCTCTTTATAAATTGGAATATTATTTTCCGTTTTATTATCGAAATATTCAACTACTTGATTTCCATAAGAATTTTTTTCAATAATTAATAGACCGTGGAACCTATGAGCTACATATTCAATTATCTTACAAAAATTTGTAACTGATATTTTTCCTTTATATTCTGCAACTTGTTCTGCTGTCTCATAATCAATTACATTAATTGCAGATTCATCTGATCCAAATTCAGGTGCAGTATCAACACCTATCAAATAGTAAGAATCATTGTTTGGCTCTTCAAATTCCCAAAATTCAGAATTAAAAAGTTTAACTTTCTTTCTGGGTTCTCCCTTATCTTCTTGTAATATAATACAAACTTTATCATCAAAGAATGATCCACCAGAAGGTAAGAATTTTAATTCCAATTCCTGTTCAATTTTCTTTGGATCATTATCAAATAATCTACATTGAGTATTATACCATTCAGGATCATTAGCTAATTCTGGAATCATTTTCCAATGAATTATAAATGGTTTGAAAATACTATCATAATCATCAGATATAGCTTGAGTATATTTTTTATAATACCAAGCTCCTGTACCCATTGTTTTATTAGGGGTACTTAATATAATAGTTCCATAAGGGATCCCAGAATTTCTTGCATGTTTTTGAGATGTCGATAAAGCCGGAACCATTGAAGTCCAAGCTTCATCAATATTTTTAATAAATGCAGCTTCATCAATTACTAAAAATGTAATTGGTTTACCTCTTAATGTTTTTTCAGGAGCTTGAGGATTAACAGTTGCCGCAAATACTTTAGAACCATTTTTTAAAATAAAACTCTGTTCTGTGTATTTATCAAATCCTGGATTCATCCATGATGGTAACTTCTCGACCATTCCTCTAACAGCTCTAGCAAAATCTGTAGCTTCTTTTCCATCCTTTGATATAATTCCAACTACAACATTATCAAAAAATACAACTAACCATGAACATAATGCCTGAATAATAGTTGAAATTCCAACCTGTCTACTTTTTAAAACTAAAAGATATCTTTCAATTAATAATTTTTCTATTAATTCTTTTTGTTTATCATAAGGTTTTAAAAGAATATCTCCACCTGGAATCTCAATTAAAACATGATTTTCACAATAATGTTCAAAAGACTCTTTACATTTTATAAATTCCTTTACTTGTTGAAGTTTTGTCATTTAAATTATCCAATTAAAATTTTATAGTGTTTTATTTGTTCTTATTAATATTAATTTAGCAAAACTCATCCAATTTCTTACAGATTCTCTTGAAAATGATAAATCTGATGACTTTAAAATATATTTACCACTTAAATCAATATATTCTAATGTCCCTGTTTTAAGCATTACAGGTTCACCAATTTTCATTAAATTTAAAATAGGTAAATTTTTCTCTAAATTTACAATCACATTTGATAATCCTATAATTGATCTGGCTATTCTGGAATTTGCAAAAACATCAGAAAGTTCATTACCCGTTTGTGTTGTTTTATATGTTTCTCTTTCATTTAAAATTGGATCAATAAATAATTCTTTATTTTTAACATTTGCTCCAAAATCAGAACAAATTTTTTCTAAATCCTGTGAAATAATATGATATAATCTATCACTAGGTTTAACAATATGATTAATTTTTTTAGATAATGAAGCTAATTTTGTATTTCCAGAATATGTGTTAACTAATGAATCATAAGAATAAAAATTTTCACCGTCTATACATTTATTAATAATCTTTTTATTATCTTCACCATCTGTTGATAATTGATAAATATTAAAAATTTGACTTTTTGTTATTCTTTTTGATAAATTAAAAACATTAAAAACATTATCATATTGACAAAAACCTGAATTTGAAGCGCCATTATAAATACCAAAATTATTATCTAAATATCTAATAACTTTATTTAATGGCATAGGTGGTATAACTATTTGTTCAATTTTTTCATTATTAATATTATCATTGTCAATATTTAATTTAGCTTTTGTATTTTTTGAAACAAAATCGCTAATTATTTCTTTACAAGTTTTGTTAATATAAATCTCATTTATTAATGTACTTGTTGTTTTAAATGCATTTCTAGGTACAGTTACAAATGTTACTCTTTCTAAAAATTTATTATCTTCTTTAGATTGAGTATTTCTTATAGTCATTTTTGAATCTGAACTTAAATGAATTAATTCCATTCTTATTTCTTCTGTAAATTGATTTTCAGTTCCTCTTCCCAAATATCTAATTATAAGATTAATGGGATCTTTACCATAAATTCTTTCAAAAATAATATCAGTTTGATCTAAAATCATTTCTAGAATAACAATTTGATATGAACTAACTAAACTTGAAATTATCCTTAATGAAATAAGATCATTTGAATAATCAAGATTATTAATTTTAACCTGAATATCATATCCAGTATCTGGTATATTTCTTCTTTTTATTTCTGGCATTGACAACCTTTTTTAATTCTTATTTATGTATTTGTTCTGGGTTCTAAAACAAAAAAAAAGGATTTATCTATTATTAAAGATAAATCCTTTTTTAAATATTTTTTAAGAATTTTTAGGCGGCAATTCTTTGAGATTCGATAAATTCTAACATTCTATTTGGAATAACCATAAATCTTTCAACAATATTTTCAAGAAGAACTTTTGCATTAAGATTACCTTCATTTGTTGTAAATTTTGATAATGCCATAAACAAATCCCAACTTGAAATTGAATTGTTATTTTGACGGATTTCATTTATTGAATTGGAAACTAATTCTCTTCTTTTCTTACCCAATGAATCAATAACATCAAGAATCTGTAATAATGTTTCTTCATTTATTTGTTTTTCCATATTAACTTCGATTAATGACGAAAGATTACCTGACATAACTTGAATATAATTGTTAATATTATCGTAAAATGTATTTGAACTTCCTTTAATATGGATTTTATCTATTGTTCCAAAAGATTTTCTCATTGTTAAGGTATTTGAAATTACATTTTCTCTTAATATTGAAAATCCAAATGAAATTTTTACAAGATGAGTCCCATTATATGAATTGACAATCGTAACCATTGGGTGAATATCACCATCTCTTGATGGAAAACTGTTGTTTCTTATTATCATTTCATTTAACATCACTGTTAATTTTGGATTAAGATTACATTTTTCAATTATTTCTGCATTTCCATCATTTAATGATTCAATTACTTCATTAACTATGTTTTCATTACCTTCAAAATGATATAAATGAGATACTATTCCTTGATATTCATATGATGGTTCTTCTTCGGGTTTTGCTGTATATAAAGCCAAAATTGGAATTTCTTCTTTAGAATTCTTTGTCTCAACTAATTCATAAAATAATTTTGAATATTTATCTCCATATTTAAATGTATCGTTTTCAAAAATAAGACCACTATTTACAAGTCTTTCAATATTTTCAGGAACCATAAATTCTCCTTTTTTATCTTATTCTTCGAGCTTTTGCTCTTAAATAAATATCTCTTCCATCAAAGTTAAAATCTTTTTCAATTGAAATTATTTTAAAGTAATTTTCAGCTTCAATAAAATATTTTAATCTATCTTCTGACCATAAACTAAGATGAGGAGATGGTTGATCTGCTAATAATTCATAAGTTAATAAAAGATCCAATGAATGCCAACTTGGATCATTAATATCTTCATCTATTAACATTTTTGCTAATTTATGTGAATCTGGAACAATAATATCTATTTCTCCATTTAATTTCAATGATGTTGCCAACAAATATAAGAAATATTGAATATTAGATTTTGAAACATGTTCTAAAAATCTATAAACAGTAATTATATTAAATTTTAAAATAGTTTTTTCTAAAAATTCAAAAATATCAGAATTTATAAATATATTATTGTTTTTATTTGATTTATCATTCACGATAAAATCTTCAACTTCATCAATTTTATATTTGCTATAATATCCTAAATCAACATTTAATAAATTATATGTTAGATTATATTTATCAACATCAATTGATTTTATTTTTCCTCCGGCTGCATTTAAAACAAGAAATTTACTTTCCATATTTTTCCTCTCATATGAAATCCATTACTAATCCTTTGACAAAATCGTATAAATAAATTTCTAAATATTTACTTTTTTGAATATCATTTGAATCTATTAAATTAATTGAATTTTTATTTATTTTTATTTCACCATATTCATAGAAAAATAATCTATAATGTAAATCATCATAAGGAATACAAAATAATTCAATATCATCACTTTGATAAATATATTCTTTAATATTTTCTATTCCTTTAAAAATTTCGATTTTACTAACATAATTAATTTCTAATAACTTTCTATAAATTTCATTTAATTTCTTATATAAATCTGCAATACCCTTAATTATTAATTCATTTTTATTTGTTAACGCAATAAACTTGGTTTTATCAACTGATATTATCATTTTAGTAAAAATATTTCTTAATTCTAATGGTAAATAAAGATCTCTATTCTTTAATAATTTATTACTTAAAAAACCATCATATTGTCTTAATATAATGTTATTATCTTTAAGTTCATTTCTTTTGATATATTCAGAAATTATATTATTTGTTGTTTCTTTTAAGATATTAGATATTACTTTATTTTGACCCATTAACTTTCCAATTTGGATATTTCTTTTCGTTTTATCATTTTTATCTATATTCGATAAATCATATCCTAATGATTTCAAAATATTAAAATGACATGCTGATATATCATATGAATAAATGTCGGTTAAGAAAAATTTTTCTGAGTTAATTTTCATATTATTTTTGAAAAAGGGATATATCCCTTTTTTCGAGGATATATCCCTTTATTTTTTGAATTTAGTTTGAGAAAATCTTTAAAAGAATATTATCAATTAATAGATGATGGTTAATATCAATTGCATCACTATATTTTTCATTAAAATACTTAATTAAATCTAAATTTGAAGTAATATTTTCTTGTGTCTTTGAAAATGGCTTATAAAGAAGCATAACATTTTCTTTATTTACATCATTTTCGATAATCGAATCTATGTGATTTGAAATATCTTCAATATTTTGGGAAAAACCCTCAATATCTACATTTGATATATTTCTATTCTTAATTTTTGTATAAAAATAGGGAATAAAATATTCCCTTGTTTCTTCATTTTCAATAATTGTCTTTTTATACATTGCAAAACAATGAATCCCCGAACTAACAATATAACATCTTGTATATATATTATCAGATAAACGAATATTTACTCTAATTGTACCATTTCGATAACACATCATATCATCGCTTGCTAAATCTGGAATGATAAACTTTTTTGTATTCTTTAAAAGAAATAATTCTTTGAGATCTGGATTTGTAAGATTTATTGACTTTAGAATAATTGTATCTGATTCAATATCAGGCATTTCAAGTCTAATACGCCTGATATTTATAGATTCCCTAGTGATAAACTTTTCAATCCATTCATATAAATTAATAATGGGGATTGAAATTGTAGATACCTGATCATCTAAAATTTCATTTGTTTCTTGAGTATTTAATTCTTGAGTACTTTCTTCATTTTCAATTTCTTCTGATCTTACTTCAATTTCTTCATTAATTTCAGTTTCATCAGAATCTAAATTTTCAACATTGACGTTCTCAATTTCTTCTCTGTATTCATTAATTTCCCTGACTAGATTCATTATTCTCCTCCAATTTTTTTATTGTTATTCTTTTCTTACCTTCATTAATATAAAGTATTTTATAAATCTCATTATTAATTTTAATATTTTGTTTTAATTTTAAATTTATTTTTTCATTATCATTTAATAATCTAATAGAAAATGTTTTATTTTTTTCATTATAATAACAAACTTCATATTCTAAAAGATTAATAATATAAATTTCTTCAATTTTCAACATAAAAAATACTCCTTTAGATGATATTTAATTCATTAAAACCATTTTCGATACCTTTCCAATTGATTGCAATTGCTTCATGAGTATGAATACTTTCAAAATGAGTGCATTTTACAATCCAATCTAAAATCCGTTTATCATTATCTAAATTATTTGAAATATAACGAACTGCATCTTCAACAAACATTGTATTTTCATATGATACTCTTGCAAATTCCTGTTCATCAACTCTTCTAAGAATAGGAACAGGAGATGTTTTTACCGCATCTTCAACTAATTTTATAATATCTTCTAACCATAAAGTATCATCTAAAATATTTGGTAGAACTAAAACATTAGCATAACTTCTTTGTGCGTGGGGGTAACCATGTTTATCTGAAAATTCAAGATGATTACATAAAGAAGCACTACATGGACAATAACTTGCATAAGGAACTTTAACTCTTTGTAAAAATCTAAAAGAATTTTTAATAAGTCTTCCTTCAAAAGAACATTTATAAAACTGAGGGAATTTTAATTTAGTAATTGGAGCTTCCTTTATTATAGGAAAATCAAAATCAAACCGTATATAACTATCATCTGAATTGGTTTCTACTGCATTTTTAAATTCACTAAGAATATCAATTAATAATCTATGTTTTAATGGTAATTCTAGATATTTAATTAAGGTTCTCATTAACATACTCATTGAGATACCTTTTTTATCTGAATCTAAATTTGTAGACATAGAAATATTTGATAGAATTTTTTGATAACCACCATTTTTAATTTCTAAAACAATATTTGTCCTTACATTTTCAACACCCACTTGTCTTATTGGAATCTTAAATTCAGGTTCTGTTGTATGTTGAATATCAGGAAGGTCAGGAACATTTTTCATTTGCAGTTTTTCTCCTTATATTTTTAATCAATACTAATACCAATTGTTTTAAGATAGGCCTCTAATAATTTAACACTTTCTGGAGTTTGACATTCATCCTTTATTTCTCTTATAAATTCAGATCCAATCGAATCTCGAATATATTTATTTTTTAAATCAATTGAATCTGATTTCGTTGTTGTCATTTCTGTTAAATTAGTTAGACCCGCATGAGATATAAAACAAAATGTTTCCATTTCACCAGATCTTTGACCACCTTTATTTTTTCTACCACTGGGTGGTTGCATTGTTTTTCTCATATAAGGACCTATGCCTCTAGCTGCCAAACGTTCTTCAGCTATATGTACCATTCTAAAGAAATACATGTAACCTAATGCAACTTTACTTATAATTTTTTGTTTTGATATCTCATCAAAAATATCATATCTAAATTCTGTATTTGTAAATTCACATGCCTTTTTAATTTGATCACAAGTAGAAGATTCAAAAGGTGGAGCTATAATATAGAAATTTTCTATAAATTTTTCATCTATAATAGAATTATTTAATTCTTCTTTAACTTGTAATGTGTACCAATTATCTTTTGTATTATCTAAAATCTTAATATAATCTAAAATATACCCTTTTAACTCATCTTGACTTAATTCTTTATTATTTAACATTTCATTTAATTTAATTTTAAAATCATTTACAGACATACCCATATGTAATTCAAAAATCTGACCTACGTTCATTCTTGAATATGTTGATAATGGATTTATAATAATATCTACATGTTTTCCATCTTCTGTTTTGGGCATTAAATCATGGGGTAAAATTTTTGAAATAACACCTTTGTTTCCATGTCTATTTCCAATTTTATCACCTATTTGTATTTTTCTACTAAAAAATCCACCTATTTTTATATAAATACCATTAATTCTTTCACCTTTAAATTTAAATCTTCCTCGATTATTAAATCTATCTAATCCTTTTTCTCTAATAACTTCAATTGCTTTTTTCTTTGAAAATAATTTAAAAATTAATTCTTGAATTTTTTTATTATATGATATTTGACTCTCAAACTTTTTATCAACCCAATGTCTAAATTGAGGTATTATATTATTATATTCATTTGGATAAATTTCAACATTTGTAATCAAAACATCTTTGTTATAAATTAAAGGAATATTTTCTTCAAAAATAGATAAATAATTCATTGGATCATTAGGAATATCTTTCATAATAGCATAAGGATTACCTTTTAAAATTAATTCTCTTTTATGTTTTCTATAATATGCTTTATCTTTTCCTGGCTCTGAAAATTCTATATCGGGATTTGGTTCAGGTAATGGTTTATACCTATTTTCATCTAAACTCAATAATAATTTATCTGGAGGTAAAACAAATGAAAGATTTGCATAATGAATTGATGTAAACGAATCATCATTTAATAATCTATCTGAAATTACAATTGCGTCTTCATAATTATATCCATAAAAAGGCATTATCGCAGTAAGAAGATTTTTTCCGATGTTAATGCTTCCATTTTTACAAAAATTACTCTCTGCGATTATATCTCCCTCTGAAACTTTATCACCTAATTTAACATATACATGCATAATATCCATATTTTTTACATAAATATGTCTATTATCTATATCAAATATATCATAATCATTATCTTTATATGCAATAATTACAAATTTTGAATCTAGATAAATTACTTCTCCATCTTTTTTTGCCCTTTTAATAAATTGGGTCTTATCAGTATATAAATTTTCACAACCAGATTGAATTAAAGGAACATCAAATTCAGAAAGATTAATAGCCTGTCTCATTTGTGACGCTGACATTTGTAATCTTGTTTGATCATCGTGTTCTAAAAATGGAATCATAGAAATAGCTACGGATGTTGGATTTTTTTCACATATTTCTTCATTAAAACGCATATTCTCATCATATTTTGTTGAAGGTAATAAACATTGCAATACACCACAATTATCTCTATCAGATGTATCTACTGGACATATTCTTCCAAACATACTATCCGATAAATCTCTAAGATAATGTGGTACATTTGCTTTATTAAAACCACCAGGACCAACTAATGTAATTCTCGATAATTTTGTAAGCTCATCAATAGGATTAATTGAAAAATCAAACTGAACAATATCTGATAAATTACAATTAGCAAGAATTTTCTTTGAATTAATATTAAATTTTATTTTTGATTTTCTACTTGATATACATAAATCATAAACATTCTTCATTATTGTTGACAGCACAACATATTCAAAACATCTAATTCTTTTATTTGTATAATCTAAATCATCAATACTTTTATTATTTTTTAAAATATCTGTTAATTCATCTAAAACATTATCAAATCTCATAAATTTGGAAGTGATAATATCAATTTTAGGGATCAATGATAAAGCATATGCAATAATTTCTCCTGTTTTCTTTTTATCATATTTAGTAAAATATTCACCCAGATATTCTTGATAATCAATATTATCTACATAATATGCATATAAATCAAATAATAATTTTTCATAATCTGTTTGAGGGTTATCATTAATAATATATTCATTTAAATTAAATTTATTAACAATATAATCTGAATCAAAAGAAGCAAAATATACTAATGCAAATGGAATTTCTTTACCCATGAATGATAATTTAATATAAGGGTGTTTTTTTCCAGAAATAATTAAAATTGTTGATAAATTTGATCTAAATTTAATGTTTTTACCTCTTGTTACAATTGGAATATCATATAATTGAAATAATGGAATTTTTCTTTTACCTGCAATTGAAAAATAATTACCATCAATTAATTTTGGAATATAAACACTCAAATCAATTTCTTGAGTATTTCTTTTGAATTTTATAATGATATTTTTCTTTAAAGTTTTTTCAACTTCAGAAGAAGGTGATTCTTTAATATCAAATTCTGAAAGTATAAGACCAGCATCTTCTGCCGGTCTTAGTATTTCTCTAATATTCACCATTAAATTATTATATTCTTTTTCTCGTATATTAAATATATTTTCTTTGTTTTGAATTGAATAATTTGGATTCTTAATTCTCATCAAATATCCTCTTTTTTTATTTTTTTATAATTTTAAATATTTGTTTTCCTACCTAATAACATATTATCTAAGATACCAGAATATAAACCTTCATTAGATATACCCCGTAAAAGATTCTTTTTCTGATTTGAAAATCCAAATCCCAATAACCATGATTCTTTACTTGGAATTGTTAAAATGCTAATAAATTCTGGAGAATAATTGTTTCTATCTTTTAATAATCTCCATTTTTTATTACCATACCACATTAATTGAGAAACTACTGATTCAAAATGAACATAATGTATTTCTTTTGAATAATTATAAATTTTAAATAATTTTTCAATCAATTCTTCACAATTTAAATCTTTATTTGAATGTAATAATTTAGATACAGATGATAAATCGCTAATAATATCTTCTTGTAACATATCCTCGCTACCCTTTTTAGTAATAGCTGCTCCCGAGTTATGTATAAATATTCCTGCCTTCAATGCAAAATTAGGATACTCTGAATCAACAGTTAAATCATAAAATTCTTCATATTCTGGTAAATCTATAAATTGTATATTTTTAACAAATCTATTATTTTTAATAAAATATCTGAATGACATTCGTTCAATAAATTTTCCATTTTTGTTTTCTAATTTTGATTTATTTTTTCTATAGATTGGCATTAATTGATCATTAACTTGTAAATCTTTTGCTTCTTTGGAAGTTCCATCTTGCATAATAAATTTATGATCTAATGTGCATTCAACTATTTCATCATTATCTAAAGTAACCTTAACCATTCTCTTTTCAAATCTATCTTTATAAGCATTCACAATCTTGCTAATATATATGTCTCCTTCTGGAGAACAATTAAATGTATAAAAATCTTCACCATTTTTAACTTTGTCATAAACTTCTTGAATTTCAAATGATTTATTATTAATATCTAAAATTCTTGTATTTTTTCTTAAACTCAAATGAAATGTGCGCAAAACTAACTGTGTAGATGCTTCACCTAAACTTTGAGCTGCAATCATTCCTATAAATGGTGAATGTAATATTTTATGTAAATCACCATAACACCTTTTACAAACCTTTTCACTTTTACAAAAAATAGGACTTCTAATTTTAATATTTTTACCAATTATATTCTTTAAATTATCATTTGTAATTAATTCTTCATTATCTCCATTTAAATAAAATTTATATAAAAGACATTTTGCCTTTTTCTCATCTTCAACGAATACATTTAGATAATCTTCAGTCCCACAATCATCAAGATTTGAATCTAATATTAAATTACAACATGCAAATGCAAGCTGTCTTGATAAATAACCTGAATCTCCTGTATTTATTGCAACGTCTAAAAGACCTTTTCTGCAGCCATAACTTGAATTGAAAAATTCATATTGAGTTAAACCTTCAACTAAATTATTTTTAACTGGTGTTTCAATAATTTTTCCTGAAAAATTTGAGATAAATCCTCTTGATAATAATATCTGTCTTACCTGTTCCCATGTTCCTCTAGAACCAGAATCTATGACATATGAATACATAAATTTATTTCTTAATTCATTTTCAATTTCTTTACTCGCTAATTCATTTAACTGTTCTCTAGAAGTATTTTTTGAATAGATTGTTTCTTTCAATTCATCAACATTATCAAGAATTAAACCATCTAAAGATAAAGTTGTTCCATATAATGTTGAATATTTATAACCTATCATTTTAATATCATCTAAAATCTTAGATGTAATTGTATAATCATATTTATCATTAATATCATTTAATAAATTAATAAGCTTCTTTTTATTAACAGGATCTTTTATAATAGGATAATCTTCAGGTAAACATTCATTAAATATTTTTAAACTTTCTGTTATTTGTTCATTTTTATATTCAATCTGTTTATTTAATTCAGGAATCATATTATTTGTTAAAATATAAACTCCTAAAATAATATCTTGAGAAGGAGTTGCTGATAGTGATATATTTGCAGGATTATATAAATTCTTAGTAAATAAGAATTTATCTAAAACTTCTTCTTTTGATTCTTTACTTATTGGTAAATATATTGCCATTTGATCTCCATCAAAATCTGCATTAAATCCCGCACATGCTAATGGATGAATTTTTATTACTTTATCAGTATTCATTTTAATCTTAAAACCTAATAAACTTAATCTGTGCAAAGAAGGTTGTCTATTTAATAAACAAACTTCATCCTTGATTACTTCTTCACAAATAGAAATCAAATTTAATTTATCCATTTCAATACACTCATCTATATAATCAACAGCTTCATTTTGAAGTTTAAAGTGATTATAATCTATTAATTTTTTTGAAATTTGTAATTTATATAATTCTAAAATCATTACATAAGGTAATGAACATTCGTCGATATCTATTACAGGATCAGGTGTAATTATAGCTCTTCCTGAAAAATCTATCCTTTTACCTAATATATTTCCACGAATCAAACCCTCTTTTTTAGATAATTTATCCAAAATAAATTCATATAATGTATTAACTAATTTTTGTAATTGTTTAAAATACATATAATATATTTCTTTTTTATTAAGAATATCTATATTTGTTTCTTCGATTGTTGCTTTATGATTTAAAAGGTGTGTATAATAACTATTTATTTCATCAGATTTCATTTGATCGTTTTTAGAACGAATTTTTGATGTTGGTCTTAAATCAGGAGGTAAAACTAAAACTTCATTGATCATTAAACTATCTATATGATCATTAATATATTTCCAATCAGGAATATCTATTAATTCTTCTGATAACCATGTTACTAATTTTATAATAGCCTCTGATTTTTCATATTTTTTAAATTTTTCTGGAGGCCATTTTTCGTCATTTTCTTCAACTACAAAATGATTATTTTCTTCGTCAACATATAATGATGATTTTTCATTTTTAATTAACAAATCTAATGGCTTTTTTATTTCACTTTTTCCTAATGAAACTAATAAATCATAAAAAATAGGATTTACAACAGGAATAGGTAAAATAATTTTTGCAAATCTTTTTCTTCTTTCACGATTAGATGTAATATCAACATGACAAACAGGACATTTTTTATTTGAATTAGAAGGACCCCAATAAATTTCACATTGACAAATATAATTTTTTAATGGACCAAAAATCTGTTCTGAAAAAAGACCATCTTTATGAAAATTTTTTTTATCTAAAATTTTTGATGTTTTAACTTCTTTAATTATCTTTATAAATTCCCTATTTATCAGTTTCGGCATTCATATCTCCTATGTAAGATTTTTCTTATTATATCCTTAATAAAAAATAAAAACAATATTTTATAAGGAGGAGGTATTATATAATACCTCCCCCTTTTCTTGACTTTAATATCTTAATGATTTTAATCTTTCAATTTCTTGATTCTTACCTTTTATTATATTTTCTAGTCTTTTGATTTGTATATTTTTCAATCTTATTTTTTCTAATAAGACATTATCAATAATATAATTTTCATGTCTTAAACTTAGATCTTTTTTATCTGAATTATCAATTAAACTTTCAATAATGATTTGCCTACATTTTATCATTTAATCTTTAGGATTTATTTTTTCATGTTTCTCAATAATTTTAATTAATTCAGAATCTGTTAATTCACAAATATCTTTATTCAATCCTTTTACTAATTTAAGAAGATTAATAATAAAAACGGATAATATTCTTTGTGATAATGTGGTCCTATACTTTTCTTCAAAAATGTTTTTGGATAAGAAATCACTCAAAATAAATTCCTCGTGTTTTTATCTTATTTTAATAATATCAGGATGTTAATTAATAGTTTTTGTAAAGAACTTTTTTTAAAAAAATTATTAAAATCTATTTTATTTCAATTTTATATTCAATGTTATCAATAATTGCTTTATATGCATTATTTGTTAAAATTAATCTCCAACCATTATTTTCAATATCATAAACTCTTATTCGATCATTCTTAATATCTTTTATAATTCCTCTAATATTTAATTTTTTAGGATGCATTTCTTTTGGAATTCTTTTAAAATCTAAAATACAGTCCATTACTCTTTTACTTCCATCTTTCTTAATAAAAAATATAATACATTTTTTAGATCTTCTAATCATTCTAAATAATTTAAATGTAGTTTTAATCTTTTTATCTAGCAATACAAATCACCTCCCTTCTTTTTATTTTTCAATAATTAATATATATAGAAAATATCAAGAACGTTTTTCAGAATGTAATAAATCATCTAATTTTGAATCATCCCTAGATAAGAGATCCGAAAACAACATACAAGTCCAATTACATCCTTTACAATAATATTTATAATCATTTTCAAAATTCATTTTATATAATTCAGATACATTATAATTTTCATCGAAAACATTTTCTATTGTATTATATGTCGGACAATATGAACCTTGTATTCTTAAACAACATCTAATCGAACCATCTGCATCAACTGTTAAATTATGAATATTTTTATTATCTTCATAACATTTTAAATTAGATGGTAATATATCATAAATTTTATTATAAATCAAATCTTTCATATGAACATTTAAATTTTCATCTAAAATTCTTTTTAGAATTTCTTTTAATTCTTCTGTTGGATAAACTAAATTTTCACTAGATTTAACATTTGAAAAATCATAATATTCTGATTTTGCAATATCAAGAAATGTAATACTACTTGATATATCATTATCTGTTAAAATTTTTACTAAATTATATAAATTATTAATTGTATTTTTATCAACAGTTATTTCAGCAACTAAATCTTTTACATATTTTTTAAATTTTATTAAACCAAGTAAACCTTTATTACTTTTAATAGTAATATCATCTTTTTTATTAAGTAAAATATAAGGATCTACAGATGATGTTAAACCCTGAAGGTAACCAACATCATAAATAAGTTTTTCAATTCTTTTTTGAATTATATCTGTATTATTTGTAATTATAGTATAATTAATATCATTAAAATTACAATATCTAATAATTTCAGCTAAATCATTTCTTAACAAAGGTTCACCACCATACCATATTACAAAAGAATTTGGATTATGTTTTTTTAATTTTTCAAGAAATTTTATTACTCTTTCAGTATTTACTTCATTTTCATAAAAATGCTTCAAACGATTATTTGTATTTCTTGCAATTCCACAATAAGAACACCGAAGGTTACACCTTCTAGTTAAAAGAAAATTAACAATTTGAATTGTATCTTTCAAATTATTTCTCCTTTATTTACATTAATTGAATTGAACTTGTCATTTTAACATATTCTTTATAAAGATCATCTGGTGGTATAAAAGGAAAAATTAATATTTTATTTTTATTTATTTTTATAATATCATCTTTTGGAGTCATAATAGGTGTTGGTGCTAATTGAAAATTTCCACCTTGAGTCATAACAGGAGTCATCAAAATAGGTTTGGAAAATTCTATAAATTCTTCACATTCTTTGGTTACTTCTCCAATAATGTAAGAAAATGGTGCTATGACAATAACTTTAATTTCTCTCATTATATTCTCCTTTTTAATTTGGATTAACTGTTGTTAAAGATCCATCAGTTAGATCTAAAATTCTATCCGGATTAATTTGATTAATATGGGTATGACTTATTAAATTAATACTTTTACTTTCTGCTAATTTATTTAATAATCTAGCAACATTTTCTGTATTTTCTTCATCTAATGAATCAAATATTTCATCAAATATAAAAAGATTAAACTCAACATTATGCATTAAAACTTGAAGATCAGTTAATGTTAAAATAGTGCTAATATCAACAATTCTTCTTTGACCCTTTGACATTGTAGAATTGTGATTATTTTTAGTAACTGTATCTAAAAATCTAATAGAAATTTTATCTCTTATTTCTCCAGATTTTGTCTCACTTAATGTATCAAAACTTACAATATATCTTCCATTAGAAATTAAATCTAAATAATCTAAAATTCGACTATTCATAAATGGAATTGCTTCATCAATTAACATACTTGGTATTCCTGAAGTTGAAAAACCCTGTTTCCAGAATCTTATAGCGTTTAATCTTTTCATACAAAATTTCTTATCTTCAGAAATTGTTTCTAATTCTTCTAATATTTCTAATATTTCATTTTTAATTTTATCAAATAAAGAATTATCAAATGTTTGTTCATTTATCAATTTTATCTGAAATTCATATTCTTTAATTTTATCATCAAAAGTCTTTATTTCGTCAAATAATTTTAATAATTCTTCTGCTAGATTCTTTTCTTTACTTAATTCTATTTTTTTATTTTGTAAATCTGATTTAATTTGGTTAAATTTTTCTAAAACTTTTGAAAATTCAATTTTAGATTTATCATTAACTTCAGATATTTCTTCATTACATTTTTCAACTAAAGATTGTGATATTATTTTATGTTCTCTTCTAATTTTGTCTATTTTTCCTTCATAATTAGTTATATAATTATTATTTGTTAATTGTAACTGTGTTTTTTCTTTTTCAATTTCATTTAATTGATTATCTAAATTGATTAATTTTCTTTTAATTTCACCAATTATATTTTTATAATTATTAATTTCTAATTTTAATTCATTTTTGACAGTATCATTTAATTCTCTATGACAAACTGGGCATAATGAAACATCTAAATTTAATGAATTATTAATTTTATTTATTTCTTTTTCATTAGATTCAATATCTTTAAATAAATATGTTTTTTCAGTATTAATTTGCATAATTTTTATATCTAAAACATTTATTTTCTCATTAAATTCATTAAGTTCTTTATTTACCTTTTCTTTTTCATTAGATATTAATTCTTCTAATTCACTATCACCTTTTGAAGTTAAATCTTTATAATTATTTTTAATCTTTTCAACTTTTAATTCTCTTTCTGATAATATTCTACTTTTTTCAGAATTTATTTTTTCATCTATATTATTTAACTCATTTTGGCAAACATTAATATCTGAATTAATAATATCCAATTTTCTATTTTCTAAAAATGTAGATCTTGAAATTTTATATTGTGTTTCATGTTTTTTAATTTCTAATTCTTTGATTTGAGATTTAATATTATTAATTCTATCATTCTTATTATTATTAAAATTTATTTTATCATTTTCTAATTTTTTCAGGTATTCTTCTTTATCTTTAATTAATGATTGTTTTAATATAATAAGATTATCAATCTTATTTATATTTTCTAATTCTATTTTCTCTTTTTCATTACAATTTTTTAAATAATCCGTAAATTCATCCAAAGATAAAACTTTTCTAAATATTTCTTTCTTCTGAGTGTCAGGTAATTTTGTAAAGAAATCATTTATATCCTGAGCGAAGAAAATACTATTTGTAAATAATTTATAAGGTAACACAATTGATTCTATTTTATTTTTAACTTCTGTTAACCCGGTAGCTTTAATGGGACCTTCTAAAATAGCAGTTGTACCTTTATTTTTATAATTTCTATATCTACTTATATTATATTCATCAATATTTTCATCTTCAATAATATCAAAATATAACTGTGTGAAACAATTTTTACCTATTTCAGTATTAATTATATCATCACCACCAACACCTTTTGAATTAACTCCATATAAACAATAACATATACATTCAAAAATTGAAGTTTTTCCTTTCCCATTTGGACCCGTTATTAAAGTAAGACCATCCACAATATCATATTCAAATAAATCAGTATAACCCATAAAATTTTGCATTATAACTTTTTTGAATTTAATTTTTTTCAAATCTATTCTCCTCTTACTAACTCCATTCCTATAGTTTTAATATATTCAAAATCTTCTTTTTGAACATTTTTAATTTCCAAATATTTAGTTAATTTGCTTTCAATATCCATTGAAGAATTAATTCCACGATTTGTTATATCTTTTTCAGATCTATCAACTATAGGTACATCTAAATCTTCTGTTAAATTAATATCATCTTTTTTAATAACTTTAATATAATCACCAGATTCTTTTATTTTCTGAATTTCTTTGCTAATATCTTTATAATTATCTTTATTTAACTCTAATTTAATATATTTTTTATAACCTTCAAATAAAATACTTTCAACATCTAAAGTTTCTGTATCTAAAATTAAAAATCTTTTTTCTTCTCCAGATTCACCCCAATTTAATTGAATAGGTGAACCTGTATAATAAAATTTTATATTATCATTTATTATTTCTTGTGGTTTATGATAATGACCTAAAATAACAACTTTATATTTATTGGTTAAATCTCTTAGAGAAATATCAGCTATAATTGATGTTCCGTTATTTAATATACCTTCATTTAAGCCAAAATGTGAAATTAAAATATTTGCAGAATTTTCTTTAATTGAATTTATCATATTTGAATTATATGGGGCATAAAAAATACTATTTTTCTCATCATAATAAGGTGATGAAAAATATGTTAGATTTGGATGATATGATAATGCTAATAATGAGGATTCTCCATCTTCAGTTTTTGAGGAAAGATCATGATTTCCCGTTACTAATTTAACACAGACTTTATCTTTATAATCATTTAAAATCTTAATAAACATATTTTGAGAAACTGTATAAATTAAACCTTTATTATGAAATAAATCACCTGCAATAATTATCTTATTTATTTCATGAGAAATACAATAATCAAACATATATCTCAATGAATTATTTAGACTTGATAGTCTTTCTCTTAAACCACTTTCTTTATCAATTGGATCTTGATTAAAATTTGATAAATGTATATCCGCGGTTATCGCTATTTTCAAATTATTCTCCTTAAATAATTTTTCTCATCGCTTCTTCATATGTTAAAATATGTTTTTCTAAATTATCATCAATATATAAAAAATTAATATTCCATTTTTTATTTTTATAATAATCTAAACGAGAAAACAATGTTCTTGATATATGCCTAACATCAATATCTACCATATCAACAACAATAGGGATCGCTTTACCTTCCTTGATCCTTAAAATTCTTCCAGTCATTTGCTCTATATTTGAAATAGGACTTGTTAATATCAAACAATCTTTAGATGCCGCATCTACACCATCTCTTATTTTTCCAGGTGTGGCAAATGTTACTTGTTTTTCCAAGGCTTCGTTTCCTGTATTTGAAATAAACTTAGACTTATCATCTGATAGAATAGAATCATATAACTGGTTTATAAAATTTATTCTTTCAGAAACAAAAATTATCTTGCGGTCATCTTTAATAAATTTTTCAAGAAGGTTTTTAGATAATATTTCTAAAGGTTTAGATTTTCTTAACATATTAAGATATCTTGCTCTCTGAAAACTACCACCCCAAAATAAATATCTTTTTCGATCTTTAAGAATTTTAAAACTAAACATTATAACTGTAACATTTGCTTTCATCACAGATGCTTCTTCATTTGGAACAAAAATATCTCCTAAATGATAATTTATAATATCAGATGTTCCATCATTTCTATATGGTGTTGCACTCAACCCATATGTTTCTTTACAAGGAATATGTATTGAACATAAAGAAAATGTTGGAGCACCAACTGTTGTATGAATTTCATCTGCAATCAAAACTCCAAAATCAGATTCATTAATTAATTTTAATAGTCTTATTCTATCCTTATTCAAAAGGGATACAAAAGTTTGATTGGTTGTTACCACTATATCACTTTTAAAATTATCTTCAACTGTAGACGATTTCAGGCGACTTATTGATGATTTTTGAATATCTGTAAATTGTAAAAATCTTTCAATCCATTGTTCGACTAAAGAATCTCTATGAACAAGAATAAGAGTTTTCTTTTTCTTATCACATATTGCTTTAATTGACATTACAGTTTTACCACTACCTGGAGGGGCTTGAATAATTCCTTTATTATTTGAATTAATAAAATCAACAACTGATTTTTGTAAATTATCTCTTAATTCAATCTTCGTTGAAATATTTATATCTTTACCCGGTGGTAGTTTATCAGTTATTTTTAAATCACAATAATCTTCTAAGGGAAAATATCTAGGAATTAATAAATAATTATCATCTTCAATATAAAATTTAAGTTCGACAACTGGAGAATTTTGATATGATTTTGTAAGTCTAGTAAGATTATTTTTTATGTTATCATAAAATTTTTCATTCTCATATTTTCTAGGAATAAAGATACCAGTATTTCTATAAATCATCAATAAATACTTACCCTTTCAAAATATGAATCTGATGTTTCCCATAATCTCAATCTATATATATTCAAACCTTTTTCTTCTAATTTATCCCAAATCCAATTACCTATATTTTCAGCTGTAGGTAAATCAAACATATCATTTAAAAAATTATGATCTAATTTTTCAATTATTTCTTCATTCACAATTTTCTTTAAATCACTAAAATCCATTATCATTCCCGTATATCCATTAATAACACCTCTAACAGTAATTTCTAATTTACCTGTATGACCATGAAGGTTAATACATTTTCCTGGATGATTTGGAATATAATGACCATATTCAAATTCAAATCTTTTGGTTATCGTATCAATATAGTTCATGTTTTCTCCTTTCTTTACTTAATTTAATTTTCTAATAATTGACTCGATATCATTTTTATCCCTTTCTATTAATTTTGATATTGTAAATTAACATATTCATCAATATTTTTCAGGTTATTTTTAAATTCATTTATTTTATCTTTTAATTTTTGATTATCTAATTTTACAGATAATAATTTATTGATTTTATGTTTATTAAATAGCGAGTTTATAATATCTTTCTCAATCTTTAAATTTTTACTTATTTTTTCAATAATTTCAGATGGATCTTTATAATTTGTTTTTAAATAATTTATTAATAATGGTTTTATTTTTTCAATGAGTATATTTTCATCAATATGTTTATTTAAAATATTGATTTCATGATTTAATCTAATTTCATTAACATTCTTAAACATTTTATATGTATTTAAAAGTAATTCATCCACTGAAATTGTTCTAATATTTCTCATTCTATCTGTAACAATAATATCAAAAGAAATAGAACCAGTTAATGCTTCTTCTAATTTTTTAACAACTCTATTTAAAATATCAGCTTTATTCCTTTGTTTAATAACCTCAATAACAATATTAGTTTCTGTTGTTGATAAATCTGTAAAACCAACATCTTGATTTTCTAATTCTTTTGTAATCTTCTTTAAAATGGATTCAAATTTCTTTATACCTGGCCATGATTTTATAATTACTCTTGAATGAATATTATCAACTTTCATTATTCCTTTAAATTCAATATTCGCCTTACCTGTTGTTAATAATTTCTTTAAATCTGAATCTTTAGAAATAATTTTACAATCAGATATTGGTTTAATTATAGGTTCTTTTTTAATTTTTCCCAATAAAAACATTAATCTTTTAGTTAAATCTTCTAAAGTATAACACGGAATAATTGTTCTATATCCAAAACCTATTCCCTGTATATAATTATTCCCTAATAAACATAAAGGAAACATTGTTGGAAGATGAATAGGTTCTTTTTCTTGTAATTCATTTATTTCCCATAAAACAAAATCAAGATATTTAAATGCCATATCTTTTATATATTTAGATAATTTAACCTCTGTATATCTAGCTGCCGCGGCACCAACATCTTCAATACCAACATTAACTCCAAAATTTCCTTGTCCTTCTAAAAATCCTTGGTGAACTAATTGAACAATTGTACCGTATGCTGAAGAGTGAGGATGAAAATTACCAAGACAAATGCCATCAACTTTAACACTTTTTACAAATTTATCTCTTGCAATTATATATGCAGATAATAAAATTTTTCTTTCAACTGGCTTTAAACCATCAATATCTAATGGAAAAGCTCTTGAAGAATTTACATATTTTCCATATTCTTTATAAAGACTTGGAATATGTTCGTCCATTTTTATCCTTTCCCTTTTAATAAATCTCTTTTAGCTTCAACATCTGTAAATATCTTTATTAATTCATTTTGATTATTTGTATATTCCAATTTTATTAATCTTCTTGTTTTTTCATCCATAAGACAAATTTTTAATTGTTGTGGTGACATTTCACCCAAACCTTTAAAATATGTAATATGCCTATTTTTATCCCTAGATTCTTTTAATTCTTCTTCTGTCCATAATGGTATAAATGTTTTTCCTTCATTTACTGCATATAGAGGTCCACTTGCTAGATAAAATTTTCCACTTTTAATAATTTCAGGAAATAAAATTAAATAAACCATTGCTATTAAAGAAGAAATATGGTAGCCATCATAATCATTATCAGAACTTGCAATTACTTTACTATATTTTAATTTTGATAAATCAAAATTTGGTCCGATTCCACAACCCATTGCCTGAGTCAATTCTGCAATTTCTTTATTTTTTAAAATATCTTTTGCATTCAAAACATTGGGGATTTTACCTCTTAACGGAAAAATAGCATGTATCCTAGGATCTCTACATTGAATTAATGTTCCTGCCGCACTGTCACCCTCAACAATATATAATTCTCCATTCACACCAGTACAATCTCTAAGTTTTGTAAATTTTGTTGAAACTCTTTTATTGTGTGATGAACTTTTTAATTTTTTAGAATCAAGTTTCTTTCTGTATATATCAAATCCTTCTAATAAAACTTGTAAATCTTCTTTATTATCATTAAAATAAGATGAAATTTGTTTTGATATATCATCAAATAATTTCTTTAATGCATCTTTTCTATTGATCAATTTATCTTTTGTCTGACCTGAAAGTTCAGGTCTTTCTAATTCTAAACTTATATATGCTCTTAACCCAACAAGAACATCATTTTGTTGAAATTTATATTCATTTTTATTAGATTTATTTAGAATATCTTTTAAAACATCAAAAAATAGATTAATATGTGTCCCACCACTTTCAACTGGTAATAAATTAACTGAAGATAATATTCTTGGTGTCATTATAGATTCAAATGAATAACAAAAAATAACTCTTAAAGATTCAATTTTATGTTTTATACCGAAACTTAATATCTTTGTAACATTTTCATCATTAATACATTCTTTTTCAAAAAACTTTATTTTATCTGAATTATTAATAATTTCTTTTTTATCATCAATTTGTAAAATAAAATAAGAATTAGATAATTCAACTGACGCAACGGCTAATCTTTTTCTTATTCTATCCATATTTACTATTGTTTTTTCAAAATATTTTTTTGAAGGTACAAAAGAAATTGCTGTTGAGAAAGGTTTTTCTTCTTTATTATAATCTTCTATTAATTCATTTTTAATTTTTGCATTTTCAAATGTAAATTTACCATGTTTTTTATTTTTAAAAATTTCAATTTCATAAAAATTACTTAATGCATTTACTGCTGTTAATCCCACACCATGAATACCAACTGATATATTATATGCAGTTTTCATATTCTTAAATTTCCCACCACTAAACATCTTTGTTGAAACGGTAATGGGGACACCGTCTTCAATAGGCATTCCTCTACCATTATCACATACCGTATATTTACTATTTTTTGTATCAATATAAATTCCAACAATATTTGCATATCCAGCTAAACATTCATCAAGAGCATTATCTAATAATTCTTCTAATAAATGTGTCGGTGTTTCTGTTGATCCAATATACATTCCTGGCGCATTTCTAATATGTGATATTTCATCTAATACTTTTATATCTTTTGATGTGTAATCGCTCATTTATTCTCCTTAATTTTTTTAAATTTTAATCAGTATTTCTTAGTAAATATTTATTGTTTATTACCTTAAAAGAAATTCTTTCTTTACTTTCATTCACTGATTTACAAACAATTCCTTCTCTTCTATTGTTAGGATTTAAAGAAGGTCCATCCGCATATTCTAATAACTTATCTATTGTATCATATTTTTTAAAAATTCTTTCATTTTTAGATAAAATTGGAACATGTTTAATTTTAACATTATACTTGGATGCTAAACAATTTAACATTTCTAAATAATCATATCTTTTACTTGGTTCCATATACATTCCTCTGTCAATATCATAAATATTAAAAATATATAATTCATTCTCTGCTAATCTTTCTCTATTTTTTTGAATTTTACGACCAATGATTTCACCTTGTAATGCAATATTATTTTTAAATTCTGATAATATCTCTTTTAAATATAATTCTTTAGAAATTTTAATGTAAATATTGTATTCATTATCTTCACTTAAATCATCTAAATATAATTCACTACTACAACATCCAAATTCACCATCTCTATAAAAATATGTTGAACTCGTACCATCTAATTTTATTGTCACTTCAAAAAATTCATTTTTATATTTTTCAAAATAATGGGGTAAATTTTGAATTCTTTCTTGATCTGTTTTACTTATAAACCCTGGAAAATAACCTTTTATTTTTCCACTCATAAAGATAGGAATGGGTTTTACATATTTTTCAACACTTAATAAATCAGTTAAATCATCACCAACATTAAAATCATTTTCATTCAAATTTAATTTTGAAAATGATAAAGCTAAACCTTGAGAAATTCTATCTTTAAATTTCATTGTTCTTAATCTGAAACCTTCTTTATCTAATTCTTCAATTCTTTTAAACGATGATTTTCTTAGAAATTCAAATTCTGGTCGTATTGGTAGAAATGAATCAATTTCAAAATAAATTACTTTATCCCCTTTTTTTAACTCACCTTTTCTGACAACACATTGCCAACCATCAACTATAGCTAATTCAATAAAATCAGCATCTTCAATAGGTAAAATATCTTTAATAATTCTCACCGAAGCTAATTTTCTTTTTATCTCCATTTTTTACCTCTTTTATTTTTTAAGGAAAAAAGAAGACCAAATTAATAGGTCTTCTTTTTTTCTCACCTAACAATTTTCACTAAATAAACCGTTAATAAAACGAATCGTTATGTCATTTAATTTAGGAATCAACTCAATTGTTGACTCCCTAAATTTAGTTCCAATGGGGGATTTCATGAATAGAAGAATTTCTTCCAGATCATCCTGTGAATAATACTGCTGAAATGTTTGAGAAAATAATGCAACATAATCCATTTCGTCTATGCTGCCTATTTTTTCTTTTATTAATTCAGTTTCCTCTTTACTAATCTCCCCACTTGTAACTTGCCATTTAATTATAGAATCCAAACTTGAGTGTGTTGACTCCATTAATCCAATAACATCTAAAAACTCCAAAAGTGTTTCGTTAAATGTTCTTGATGTTTTTTCCATAAAAGCTCCCCTTTCATTTTATTTTTATTCACTAATTAATATATATAGAAAAAAATTAATTCAAAAAAATTAAAAAAAATGTAAGAAAATTTAAAATTCTTACATTTTTTAAAAAAATTTTTAATAATCAGCTCTTACAATATAACCAGTTTTATTTATCAAATGATCTGAATTATTTTTAGGAATGACGTAAACTGTTTTTTTAGGTAATAAATTTCTATCAAATTCATTTAAATTTTCACATTCTGCATCCGTAAAAACTAAGGTTATATCTGATCTTAATTCTAGACTTCTTTTTAATCCGGGTGATAAAAATGTTCCACCTCTTCCTTTAATATTGAATTGAATATCGCTTAATCTTTTTATTGTATATTCTTTCTGGATTTTAACATCTTCTTCAATAACTGTAATCTTACAATATTTATCATTTTCAATAAAATTCTTAATACCAGATAATCCTTCTAAAACTCTATCCCTGTTCATACTAGCCGATGTATCAAGAATTATTACAATTGAAAATGATTTACTTGGTTGTCTTCCAGGAAAAGGAAGAAATAACATAGGTTTATAATAAAAGGCATAACTTCTTTTCTTATTAATTTTTGAATAAGCAAATGTTTCTTTTGCTTTAATGTTACCTTTTACTATTTTTCTAATAATATAATAATAAGGTATCTTGGGTGGTTTAAGAATATCATCTATTAATTCTTTAACATCTGCAGATAAATTTCCTTTATCTCTAACCTGTTTATATGCGTTATAAACTATATTATTTATTTTTGTCTCAATAAATCTTGGACTAACTTTCATTTTATTATTAATCCATATATCACCAGCTTTAGTAATATCTGTTTCTTTTAAATCTATATATTGATGTTCATTATTTTCATTATCTGAATTATTATCTTTTATGTTTTCATTATCTTTATTCTCATTATTATCGGATTTTACATTCTCTTCATTCTCAGAATTAATATCGCTATTACAAGAAACATTATCAGAAATTCCATTTTTTCCTCCCTTACCATTTAAATTATCTTTATCTGAATTATTTTTATTATATAATTCATAAAAATATTCTTCAGAAGATAATTTATCTGGAAGTTTATATAAATCTGCAAATAAAGGATAAAAATGTTTATTATTTATTTTTACAACTCTAGGCATTTTACATAAATAATTAGCACAAAAGTCAGAAGCTTTTTGCCAACAATCAATTACTTTTTCTCTTTCATTTTCAGAATATTCTTCTATTAAGGTTTTCAATCTTAATAGATGTTTATTTAAAATATGATAACCTTCATGTTGAAGAACTTTTTCAATTACTTTAATATCTGTATTTTCTAAATCATCTTCATCATAAAGAAGAAAAATTTCTCCATCTTCATCTAAATACACTGCAAATAATCCAGCGGGTATATTTTTTAAAGAAATTTTTCTTCTATCAATATTTGAAAATAAATATCCCCAATAACTATCTTTTAAAATAAGAGATGCTATTGCCTCATTTATTTTATTATCATGCATTTTTAATCACTCATTAAATGTTTTTTTACTTAAATTATGCATTTTTTCAAAGAATTTATTTTTATATTCACTAACATCGTTAATAAATACACTTTGTAAACGAATCAAATATAAATATATATCTCTATCCTTTGTTGCCATTTGTGCTATAAATGTAAAAAACATTACACCTATATCTGAAGGAATATCACATAAAAATAAGGCAATATTTCTTTTTTGTTGATCATTTAATTCTGGTTTTTCTTCTAAATGATTCATTATAGATTCAAAAAGTCTATTTAAACTAAGATTATCTAATTTATTTATTATTGATTTATTGGATTCAAAATTATTTATGATTTCTTCATAATTTATTTTATTACTAGAATCCTTTACAAAATCAATAAAAATTCTAGACAATGACATATTTAATAATCCTGGAAAAATTATATTAAGATTTTTTAAATTACTTTCAATACCACCATTCATTTCATATCCCCATAAAATATCTGAACATTTCTCCCAAGATGCTGGATTTGAATATACTCTTCCTTTTCTTTGGGATTCAAAATCATATAAAAATTTGGGGTTATGTTTAATAAAATCAATTACAAACTTATGAAACTTTTGATTTTCAGCATATTTTAAAAATGTATCAACTGATAAATCACAATAAATATGAACACTTCTTCTTAAACCAGCGGCATCTTCCAATGTATTCATTGAATATTCTTGATCATCTGGATTATCTAATGTGATAATAAACCAACCTTTTGGAAAATCATGTGTATGTAATCTATGTTCATTTTGAATTTGCCACATTAATTGCTGTAAATCATGATCACCTCTACCCATTTCATCAATAACAAATAAACCAAAGGAATTTTCATCTTTTGGAATAAAATCACTAAATAACATACTAAATTGTTTATTTTCTGGATCTGGAAAAGGACATAACATATCATCTCTTCTTAGGACAGAACTATTTAATTTAACAATATCAAATTTAATATTTAATTCTTTTGATAATTCTTCAGCTATTTGAAAACATGATTGTGTTTTACCTATTCCGGCGGGACCGATAATGTGAAAATTATTTTTACCTATATATTTTCCATTATTCCAACATTTTATTACATTTTTAATATTATTTTTTATAATTGTTTTAAGATGTTCAATATTTGAACTAGCTATATTTAGTTTATCAACATATGCAATTTCTTTACTCATTCACTATTCTCCTATTCACACATTTTTCTCGAAAAAAATCCGGGTTGGATAAAAATATAATTCATCCAACCCGGATTTTAACTTATTTCTTCTTGGTGAACTGTCTCCCGCTTTGAGAAGCGGGAGCTTCCTAGTCAATATCTCTACTGAGACAAGTTTACCTAGGCTTACAAGGCCGTTCCGGCCTCTTTTAATCTTTTTACAGAGCTAAACTTAAAAAACAATATCATCTAAAGAAAATGATTCACCTGTCACTTCTTCCATTGTTTTTTCTTCTTCTTTTGGTTTATTATCTTCGAATTTAATTTGATCTGTTGCTTCTTGTTCTTTTCCTAAAGTTTGAGACCAATCAAATTTTTCATTAAATTGTGGTAAAATTTCTTTTGCCTTTTTGACAATTTGTTTCACATAATCATCTGGTATTTGTATTCCCATTGCAAGATCAAAGACTGATTTATCACCATATCTTGAAGGTTTCCAACCGATTGTAATCTTTGTTACAAATCTCTTATGATTAATAATACTCTTTTCTAACTTCATTGTTTCTTCTGTTGATGGTAAAATAAGAGGTTCGAGATCCAATCTAAATAATGATGTTAAATATTCGGAAATATTAGAATACTTAATTCCCTTTCCTCTAATAAATCCAAATACAGCTTTATTATTTTCATCTATTAATGGTTTACCATTTGGAGAACAAATCATACCCGAAACTATAAGATTGCTTTTACAATCTTTACAAAATGGAGATGCTGCTCTTTCTGCTGAATTTCTACCACAAATATTACCACTTGTACCTTTCCAAACCTTACCTGTTTTATAACTAAAACACCCTACTCTATCTTGACCATTTTCTTTAACTGTTTTAACTAGAACTTCTTTAATGTGAGTAATAATCATATTAACTTCATCAAGATTATATTTAAATCCTCTTATTTGAAGTTTATTTGCTTCTTCGGAAACTCCAATATGATTTGTTCTTGTCTTGCCTGCAATGTAAATTGAATGGAAAAACTCATCTTCAGGCTTTTTTGTTTCTTTTACGGAGAACCCAGTATTACTTAAATCAGAAAAATCTTCATACTTCATTAATTGTCTCCTTCTTTGTCTTTTTTACAATATTGGGAATTAGGTACCACTCGGCCTTATATTTTTTATTATTTTCTGAATTTATAACATTATAAGGATTAATTACAATAGAAAATTCTTCATTAAACCAACAACAAAATCTTTTATTTATAAATGTATTTGAATCTATTTCTGTTTTCTTTAAAATTCTTGGAAAAATAACGGATGAATCGGGATTATAAACGGTTATTGGTAATAATCTCTTTACTTTTTCCTCGGTTATCTCATCTTTTATTAATTTCGTATGAGAACAATAAATTATAATAAGCTTATCATTTAATGTTTTGAAAATTTCATTTTTATAAAGATAACAATCCATATCTGAAATATATAATACTGAATTTGCATTCATTACACGTTTTATAGATCTATGTTGTCTACAAACATTATTTGTCTTTTTACATACATCACAATCATAATTATCAATTTTAAATTTTAATTTATTTTCTTTTGTGAAACAATTTTTAATCCATTCTTTACAAATTAATAATTTAACTAATGTAATAGGATAGACATCGACATTTAACTCGGTAATTAAATTTTCCAATGAAATAGAATTATTAATAATAGTTCTAAAATTCGATTCTACTATTCTTACCATGTTTCCTCCATTTTGTCTTAATAATTTAGACATTTAAAAAAATAAAAATTTTTCCTATAGACAAAACTTCTTAATTTTCACAAAAACACCTCCCTTGTATTTATTTTTCATTAATTAATATATATAGACTATTCCATGTTAATTCTAATGGGTGTTGTCCTACTTGAAAAATCGATATCTATATTTGCTTTTATTGGCTTTTTTAAAGTAGATGAAATTAATTCTTTAATTTCTATAGGTAAATAATTATCTTGATAATTTAGAAAAAAACCTTCCTTAAAATTAAAAACAATACCATCGTGGGTAGGTAAAGCTTCAATTAATAATTCTCTGGGAATTCTAAATAAAACAATCTTACCTTTTCTAATTGTTAATTCATTACTCATAATTTCTCTCCCTTCTTAATAATTTCTTCAATAATTAATGTTTTATTTTTTTGCATGTTTTTAAAACAAAAATCAATAATATTTTCTTTATTGTTTTCTTGAAGAAATTTTCTCTGAAAATAATTATTATATTTATATTTTTCAAAAATAAATATTTCAATTTTATTCCATATATTTAAAAAAAATTCTTTAACAAATTTAGTTTTAAAATCAATATTTAAATTAATTAAAAGATCAGTAAAAAATTCTACATTATCATATTCTAACCATTCTAAAAATTGTAAAAGTTTATCAAAATCTGATTCAGATGTACAATCAATCAAATTAACAAAATTAAAATTATAAACTTCTTGAACTTTTTGAATTATCTTTCTACTTAATTCTAATTTATCTTCTAATTTATATTGTTTTATAAATATAAAACAATTTGAATAAACTTCCTTAAAGTTCTCTTTGCCTATACTATCCAATAAATTATTATTATCATATTCATTACTAGACATTTCAACTAAATTTTTATCATCATCTTCTTCAATTTCTAATGTTGGAGATGATTGTTTTATTAATGTTTTAATATTTTCTTCACCTATCATAATAATTTCCTTTCATCTAACATTAGAGCATTAAAATATGCATCTAATTGTTCCCTAGCTAAAGATTGTTTTGTATATTTAAATGATGTATTCCCTTGTTGTATAATTTCAGATATCATTTCATTTTGAGATGATCTATCATCAGATAAAGGACCCATCATTTCAGATAATAAATGTACTGCATTATAAGATAATGTTGCTATAGTATCGGCCTCTCCAAACCTTTGACCACCTTCTAATTTTTTACCACCAGTGGGTTGTTCTAATCTTGTTAATTTACCCGTTGATCTTGCATGAATTTTTAATTCAGCAATATGTTCCAACTTACTAATATAAGAATATCCCACCGGAACTTTATGGTGTGTTTTTATATTGTATTCTGGAAGATATAAATTATATCCAGATTGTAAATTTAAAACTTTCATTACAGATTTTATCTGATTTAAATTTGGTGATTGAAAAGGAATAAAAACAAGAGGGAAAAATCCTCTTTCAACAATAGATTTAATAAATATTTTATATTGATTATCACTTAGATTTGAAATATTATTAATAAATCTTGTAGAAAATTCTTTATTTTTACTATTGTCAAATAATGTCAATACTTTTTTCAATAAAGAAATAACATTAGTTCTAGAATTATTTTTAGTAATTCTTAAAGCTAAATCCTTAGATATTAATCCTGAATATAATTCAAATAACTGACCAATGTTCATTCTTCCAATAATACCAACGGGATTAAGTACAATATCTAATTTTTCTCCCCATGGTGTTCTTGGCATATTTTCGTCTTTTTCAACTAAAGAAATAATACCTTTATTTCCATATCTACCTGTTAATTTATCACCTAAACCTATTTTAAATTCCTGTTGAACTTTAAATTTAATCAAGATACCTTTAATTAATTTACCTTTTACATAAAATTTATCTTTTGGTAATAATCCATATCTTTCTCTTGTTCGATCAATCAAATATTTAATTTTTGGAAATTTATTATCTCCAATATTAGTATATATTTCAATATCTACAACAACACCACCGGGACTCTTCTTTATTATATCTTGTCCTATTCTACTTATAGTTTCATCTTCTTCATAACCTAATAATTCTTCAATTGTACCTACTGTTTTTTTTATTAAAGGTTCTCCTTTTTTTGTACTTGAACCAATGTCAATTATTTCTAAAATTCTATCTTTTTCCTCAACTAAAACTTCTTCAATAATAGCATGTAAAGATGTTAATTTATCTTCCTTTATTAATTTTTCGTTTATAACAATACCATCTTCAAAATTATATCCTTTATATGGCATATATCCAATAAGAAAAGATCTACCTAAACAAAGACTTCCATCCTTAATACCACTACCTTCTGCTAATATTTGACCTTTTTGTACAACCTGATTAGTTTTTACAACCGGTATAAATACGCTTAATGTGTCTCTTCCAAATCCAGATTTTAAATGAATTGGTTTAATATCTATATTGTGTTTTTTTCCTTTTTCATCAGAAACTAAAATAAAATCTCGATTAATCTCTAAAATTCTACATTTAAATGGAGCTTTTTTAATAAAACTATTAGATAAATATTCAGAAACAATAGATTCATAACCAGATAAAACAATAGGTGGTTCTGGATTTTTTAGTGGTAAAGCCTGTTTCATCTGTGCACAAGACATCATTATCCTAGCACCATCATTATTTTCAACAAATGGAATCATAGAAGAAGATACTGATAAAATTCCAGATCCCTCAGTATCACTTATTTTTTTATCTTTAAATAATCCTCTTGCACTTGTTATAAGAGCATTTACAGCTAATTGTTGATTTACACCTATATTTTCACCTTCGGGTGTATCAATTGGATCAATATTACCATAATAAGAAGGGTGAACATTTCTCATTTCAACTTGAATTGATTCTTTACTTGGTACACCACCTAAATTTTTACCTACGGGTGTAATTTTAGTTATAGCTGCTAATTCCTCAATTGGATTTGCAAATTCTAATGTTGAGACAATTTCTGAATTAATAAATGCTGATAATGTTGCAGTTGGATTAATTTCAAATTTTGCTTTTTTATTTCCAGATAAAACTTGTTCTTTATATTTTGTATATTCTGCTAGTATTTGTTTTTGAATTAAATGAATTAAAACCTCAGAACCTCTTATTCTTTGATTTTTTAAATCATTCCTATCATCAACCTTTCCTTCAATAACCTTCAAAGACATATATTTCATTATTTTATCTAATTCATATGGTAAATTTTGATTGATTAAAACTTGCTTAACTACAGGATCAACAATATTTTCAAGATTTAATGAGATCATATATGTTGAATGTCGTATCCCTGTTATAAAGATTATAAGATCATTAAAATATTCATTTTCTCCAAAATTTTTATCTGATTCAAATTCTTCAAATTTAACAGTAAGAAGAGAATTAAATAATTGTTTTTTTAATTCAGAATTAATATTTGTAAAATATAAATACTTATCTTTATTTATTTGAATTACTTTATCTTGATCTTTTGGATTTTCCTCCGATATATTATATTTAAGATCAAATAATGTCATTGTTTTATCAAATCCAAAAGTAAACCACATTAATATGATTAAAGGTATTTTGTAATTACCCATAAAAATTCTAAGATATCTTTCGTTTTTATACTTTAAACTTTCTATATGAAATGCTGAATATGAACTGGTAAATCTTGAATCATATGGTTTTGGAAAACTTATTGGACATAATATTATTTGATTAACAAGATATTTTGTTTCACCATTTAATTTAAATGTTCCGGTTTCGGGATTTATTTTAGGAACCTCAATAGAAACAGTATGGTTATTATTAAACATATCTTTTAATTCAACTTTAACAACATTTAAATCCGATCTATTTATTTCTCCAGGTCTTTCTTTTTTATCTTCAATTACAATGTCTTGAATTTTAAGCTTAATATCTTTTTTCTCTAAAGTTTTAAACGAATTTGTTAAATCTTTTTTAAAGTTATAGCTAAAATCAACAATTCTTTTTTGATATAATTGAGATGGATTTTTATCGCCTATTTGTTTTTCAATATCCATTGTTTCTATCACTTTATCTGATGATAGTGATTTCGTTTTTTCTTTTACTAATAACTCGTCAACATATTCTTTTTCAACTTTTTTCAAAACTTTGTTTGTTTTGTTATCTGGTATTGTTTTAGTAACATTTTTTGAAATTTTTAAATTATTTGTATTTTTATATATAACAGACTGTATTGCTGTCTTTTTAATAATTGGATCATTTTTATCAGCTTTAATTATTTTCTTTGCTAATGTTTTTTCTTTATTTAATAAATCATTTACGCTAGTCTTTACCTTTTCTACATTTTTAGATAATAAATCTTTTTTTGTATTATCTATAACTTTTTTTGTAGCATGTTTAATAATTTCTTCATCTTCTCGATCATCAACATCAACTCCATCTTCTTCATCTTCTTCATAACTACCTTTATATTTTAAGCTTTTTAAAATTGGAAATATTCTTTCAAAATTTACTTGCTTATTTTTTACTAATAATCTATACTTCACACCTTTTTCAGTTATTAATGTTAATAAAAGATGGTCAAAATCAAAATCTTGCTTTTTAAGATCTCTTATAAATAAATAAAATTTTCTATTTACCCAATTCTTATTAAATGGTTTTGTTAAATCAATACAATACATCAAAACTTTTTCATAATCTGCAAATTGATAAAAAGCATTTTCAACATTTCTTTTTATCAAAACACCAGATCTTGTTCTATAATTACTTGGTTTATATAATTCATCAATAGTAGAAGTATAGATAGATGTATCATAAAGAAGACTTCTTTTGGCTGGTGGTTTTTGATTATGTTGAAATGGATATATTTTTAATGATCTGTATGCTGTTTTTAATTTTGTCGTTAGGAATGTAACCGGTATTTTTGTTCTTGGAATAATAACATTTCTAACATCAATTTTTAAAATATTTAATTTTTCATAACACTCTAAAAGTGTAGTATTTTCAGAGAAAAATACTAAAATATAAGGATTTTTCTTAAATAACCATCTAATTGCATTTACTACATGAGTATATTGTCTTAAATTTTTAAATTGTATCATTATCGTCTCTCTACTATTTTTCCAGTTAGTATTTTTTCTATCATAGAAGGTGGTAATTCTTGATCTGAAGTCAACCCAACCTTTATTGCTTCACCTATATTTTCAAATGCTAAACCTTGTAAGAAACTTGTAGAAAAAACATTCTTCTTGATGTTTAATAATGTTGGATCAAATGGATTAGAACCTAATCTTGCTGGTATCATTACATTTTTTTTATCTCTCATACATTGAGATAATAAAACTTCAAGATGAACAAGATCGAAGTTACTTAAATTTTCATAAACTTTATATAATTTTAAAAATAAATGATTATTATCTTTAAAAATTTCTTTACCAGATAATATTCTTTTAAGATAAAGAATACTTTCTTTTATTTCTTGATATTCAATAGGAACATCTAAAATTAAATCACCTTTTTTATATTCAATTATTATCTTTTTATCTGTTTTGGTTAATTCATTATAAAATATTTTTACAGAATAATCCAAAATCACATCAAATTCAATATTATCTGCAGTAACAATACATAACAAACCTTTAAGATATATATTTCTTTCATTTTCATTAATAAATAAATTTGAATTTTCAGTATAATCTGATAAATCTAATTTTAATTTAAATTCTATATTACAATACAATTTCTGATCTGTTTGTTTAAAATATTTATTTACAATATTAGACTTTAAATTAACATTATTATTAATTATTTCTTTTAAAATATCTCGTTTAATTAGACTAATTGCTCCACCTTTATGAAAGGTTCTCATAATATTCTGAGTTCCACTTTCACCAACTACTTGAGCTGCATACATTCCAACAAATGGTGTACCATGTCTTTCTAACAATCTTCCATAACACGTATGACATATTTTAGGACTTTCACAATAAATTGGAGATCTTAATTGAATTATATCTCCAGGTTTAAATTTAGACTTATTAAATTCAACAACTTCATCATTTATCTTTATATATCTACCAGTTAAACGAGAAATTATATCTTTTGTTAATTTAACTTCTAAACAATTTTTAGTTCCACAATCTTTTAAAAATAAATCTAATTCCACAGAATTTAATAAATAAATTAATTGTCTTGTAGTATAACCTGTTTCAGCTGTATTTAAAACTCTATCAATAATTCCTTTTCTTGCACCATAAGAAACATTAAAATATTCAGTTGGTTTTAGACCCTCAGAAAGTGAACTTTTAATTGTTGGTAAAATATTTCCTTGTGTATCTGCAATAATACCTTTGGCTATTAATATTTGTGTTGGTTGATCCCATCCTTTTGTTGAACCAGATTCTACTAAATCATATAACCCCGTATCTTTTAAATGATCAATCATCATTAATTTCATTTCATTTAAAAGTTTTGATGCTTCTTCGGTTGATGCATTTTGTAGTTTCTTTTTTAATCTATAAATTTTTTCAGGAATTTCTAAATCATCAAGAGTTATTGAGGGTGAAAAAAGCGTAGCAAATTTAAAAGCATATTTCTGCAGGTTAAAAGATGTCTTTAAAATAGTTTCTCTATCATATTTATTAGTTAATTTTAAAAATAATTCATTAATTTCTTTTTTAGTTATTAATTTATCAACAAAAGTAAAGTTTGAAGGGAAACAACTATTAAAAATTGCTTTTCCTAATGTTGTTCTTTTATTTTTATAGATTGTAGGTATTGTTGGATCACTATATTTATCTCTTTCACTAAGATTAAATGTTATTGGTGATTTTCTTGATGAATAATCTTTTGTTAAAATATATAAACCGGCACAGGCTTCTTTTGATAATGCAAATCCTAAAGAATATGAAGATGTTGATGAAACTAATTTTGTCATCTTTTTAGCGTCTTCTTGTGCTTCATTTGATAAAGGATGAAAAATAGCCATTTGGTCTCCATCAAAATCGGCATTAAAACCACCAACATCTAAATTTGAAATTCTTACTGTATTTCCTTCTATAAGAATTGGAGTAAAAGCTCTTACTGATTCTGGGTGTAATACGGGATCTCTCTTTGCTAAAACTAAACGATCTTTCATAGATGTTTCTGTTATGTCATAAAAAATTTTATATAATTTAGGTGGTATATAATCACCATTCTTAATTGATGTCATTATTTTTTTAATTGTATCAATTGATACTTCTTGTTTTGTAAAATTTTCAATTTCTTTTCTAATTATTTCTTTTCTTTCAATAGGTGAATATAAAATTAAATGTAAAATAAATGGCTCAAAAAGTGAAATAGCCATTTTAAAAGGTATTCCTATTTCATCACCTCTTAATTCTGGTCCGCAAGAAATAACAGCTCTACCTGAATAATCAACACGCTTACCTAAAATACTAGATCTTATTAAACCATATTTATGAGAAATTTTTTCTCTAGTAAATTCATCTAAATCATTTACAGATTTTTGAATATTAAAATTTAAAATATCAAAAAATGGTGATTTTACATCTATTGGTTTAATTGATATACTTCTAGTAATTAGAGAAGTATAAAAATTATTCATTTTATCCTGAATCCATCTTCCTTCATTATCTTTATATATTGGTCTAAAATCAGGAGGAACAACTGGAATTTTATCTACAAATAAGGTTCCTTGTTTAAATGCACCTTTAATCATATCTGATAGTTTTTTTCTTTCTGGTGTGTGTTCTCTAAAATTAATATTAGGAAAAATCTTTATAAAATTATTAATTCCGTTTATACCCTTTTCATCCTCTTGTAAAATACCATTTGTATCTAAATTAAAAGTTTTTTCAACAGATATAAAATCAATTATTTTTCTATCCAATTGCTTCAAAATCTTAAATGCAGTAGGATGAATAATTTTACAATTTAATTCTATATATGAATAAGTATTTGTTCTTAAAGAGCTACCTAAAGGACCAAATATAATCTCTGAGAAAATTCCGCCTTCATGAAATTCATCAGATTTTGTAACTGTTGTTGACGTTTTAACTGGCTTTAAATTCTTACAAAAATTATTTACATCCATTAATTTAATTAACATTCAATAGCCTCTTTTAAGAAATTTTATGGAAGAGCTTTTTTTCCTAATACACTTGAGAGTTTAGAAATAGCATCATAAACACTTTGTTTATTAATATCATTTCTCCTTAATAACATTTTAGCAGCAGTTAATCCCATTCTAACAAATTTTCTATCTTGAAGTGCTGTTCTATTACAAATGGGAAAAAAAGGAACATTATTATCACCAATTCGTACCGTAATAAAACATTCTGGATTCTTTTCAAAATGTTGAGTTCTAAAATCTTTATCTAATAACCACCTTAATCTATAATCAATATCATAATTTAATTCAATATCAATATGTTCTAAAATTTTTTCTAATTTTTTAAATATATTTTTACTTTTTTTCATGAGATATCTCCATTATTTTACTTATTTTAATTTTGTTCTTAAAATTCATTTTCAATCAACTTTTTCATTTTTTCAAAATAATGATCTAATTTACCTGAAAAGAATAAAACAAAAAATTCAATTATATCTACTTCAATTTTACTTAAAGGTATACCATCTAATTTTTTTCCATTTAATATATCTGTAAATTTTATTCTTGTGGTCTTACCTATAAAATTAGCTAACATATTTGCTAACAGAATTTTAGAATTAAACCCAAGAAAATTTTTATATTGATCTGATAAATTAATAAAAAATTCTAAATTTTTTAATTTATAAGAAGTGGATACTTGGTGTACTTTTTCTCTAGGATAATATGATAAAATATTAAAAATAGAATGATACTTATCACCAAATATTTTAAATAATAATTTTTGAATATATAATGATAAAATAATAGCATGATCCGGTGGTAATGTCTTCATGTGATTATAAGGAATACCTGTTACCTTTGATAAAATAGGATATACTAAAAAATTACAAAATGGTGAAATGTGTTTTACTTTTTCAAGTCTTTGTTGTAATTGAACTACAAATTTTTCAGAATCATTTTTATTTTCATCTTCTTCAAATGTAATAGGAATGGGTTCTAGTTGTGTATGAATTTTATCATATGCTATACCTTTTAATCTTCCTAATGTATCATTATAACAATAAGTTCTTAGATTATCAACATTTACACTTTGAATATCTTCTGTTGAAACAGAATCATCATATATAACAGAACTTTTATAAATTGATCTAAGAAACCATCTAACAGATTCATCAATAACTGTAACAAAATAAATAATAGGATTTCTATCTTCATTACATAAAACTATTATATTATTCATTATAAAATTAAAAATATGAATTACATGTAGATCAATAGTTTTACATTGAACCATTTTAATATAATCCCACATATATTTATCAGTCTGATTATATCTATATGTTTTAGTTTTAACAATATTAAATATTTTATATGTTAAATCTTTTGTGATATCTGATGCAATTAGATTATATATTATTTTATTACTTCTTTTATCTAACATAAAATCTTCACAATTTGAAATAAACGAATAAATTTTTAGATAAGAAGAAAATCTAATAATTTTTTCAATTTCATCTTCTAAAAATAAAATACTATTCTTTTTAGCTTTAGTTTCATCAACAAATTTAGAAAGATCAATATTAATAAAATCAATATATTTATCTGCAAATTTTTTAATATTTTCTATATTATCTTCTAATATTTTAAATCTATTATCTGATCTTGAATATTCACTTAAAAATGAAATAAACCATTCATCAAAGCCTTCAATATTTTTAGATATATTTTCAATAAATTCAGTAATAATATTAAATTTATTTGTAACTGTTGATGTTATCAAATTAATATTCATAAACAATTCATTATTATTATATATCCCAACATTCTTTTTGTTCTCTATTGTAAATGTAATCAAAGTAAACCTCCATGTGTCTTTTTAATTACATATATATAATAATAAGGCTGATATAATGGAATTTTTCTAAATGATTTTTAAAATTGAAGATTAGATTTGAATGAATCAACAACAGAAGAAAGATTAGAATCTATATTATCAAATACATTATTAGTTTCAAGAATTAAATTTGTAAAATTATCAATTTTTGATTGATCTGAAATACCAACATCACCCAATATATTTGATATTGAAAGATTTCCTTCACTATCCATTTTACATTCTGTTAAAATAGATTGAAATATATTTATTTTTTCTTGAATATTTTGATCACAAAGTGTATTTATACAAGTAATTATTTTACTTGTACCATCTATTAATTCTTTAAAACCTTGTGTCTTTATTTTTGACACAATTTCGTTATACATTTTAACACCGTCAAATTCAGGAAGGTTATCACAAATATTAGACATAAAATCAACAGCTTTTTGTTTTATAGGATCTGATAAATTTTTGACTAAAGCTATAGGTGATTGATATATAGTCTCTGATAAAAAATTACATTCATTTATCATATCTATGATTTCATCAGTTTCATCGGATTCAGGAATCATTTCCGAATAATTATTATTTATAGATGATATTGCATTATTAACATCATTATCTGCTGACCATTGTATATTTGCTAATTTATCAACTAATTTATCGTTTAAATTTATAATAGAAGATTTAGCTCTATTTAAACTTGAAATATTTGAATCTAATAAAGTGCCCAATTTTGAACATATTCCTATTTTATATAATCCCATAATTAATCTCTTTCACCAATTGGATTTACTGAATCTGCATCAGTTGCTTCATTAGCATCATTTGCTTGACCCATCATATCGTTTATTATAGAACCATCTGAATTTAGAGGACCACCCGCTTTATAATTACTCATCCCATCCGATTTACAATTTAAATTTGAAGAAGATTTGATATTTATATCATTAGCCGATTGAATATTAACATTACTCATAGATTTAACATTTATATCATCTGATGATTGAATATTAATACTTTCTTTACTTTTTAATGAAATTCCATTTTCAGATTCAAATAAAATTTTTCCTTTAGAAGAGATTTCAATATCGCTTTCCATTTTGATGAATAGTTTTTGATTTTCTATATCAAAATTTATATAATCTCCCTTATGTGTACGTATTAAAATCTTTTCTTTTCCTTGTCTTTCATCTAATAAAATAGTTGTTTGGTTCCCATCAATTTCATATACAGATTCTAAATCTCCACTTGGGGGTTCTTTTAATTTTCTTTTTTTACCAGTTATTTCAACTCTACAATCAAAAGGATCATCTGATACTACAATACAGCGTCCTTCAGATGATTTAAACAAAACCCATTTATCTTCATAATTTTCTCCAATTTGACATTCTGGTAAAACTTTCTCTTTTTGAAGATTTAATGCTGCAAAATAATATGGTTTATTAGGATTGCCATTTTCAAAAAAAATTAAAACAAATGAATTTTTCCTTGGGATTAAACAAGAACCATAATAAGATGATTCATTATTTCCACTTTCTTTATTTAATCCACCTATAGCATTATTTGCAGGAGCTGCCCATAAACCCTCTTGTCTACTTATTTTTGGCATTATATCTGGAATCCATACTTTAATTCTTCCAAATTTTTTAGGATCTTTATTATCAACAACCTCTGCTCTAAAAAATCCATATAAATTCAAAGATTTATCTTCAAACATTCTTTATTTAGCCTTTAATATTATTTTTGAGATTTCTAATATTATATTATATTCTTCTTCATTATATTCTGAAATTCTTTTAGTAATCATGTTTGAACCCGGAATATTTGAGGCTAAAAAAATAGAAACAAATCTTGCTAGATCTTCAAACATTGGAAAAATATTTACATTTGGAAAATATTTATATATACTTCTTAAAAATAAATATTTATTCATTCCAGGCATTACTTGTATTTCTGATAAACAATCTAATAAATCATCAAATTTTTTAAAATTATATCTTTGAATTATATCTTTATCTTCATTATAATCAAATGGAGCAAATGATAAAGATAATCTTTTAGCAGTATTAAAACTTAAACCAAAAAATGAAATATAAATATATACTCCTATTAAAAATTTCATCTTGATAATTTGATGGGAATACCTTCCGATCAACCCATATTGTCTACCAAATAATCTAAGAAACATACTTGTTAAAAAATTTATAATTGGCGATGCAAATGAAGATTTAACATTAATTCTTTTAGTTACAGCATTTTTTAAAATAAGAGAACCAGCTAAACACGCATATATATTTAAAGGATTTGGTTTAGTTGGGCTTACAGTTTCAACACCAAAAGGAAATAAATTAATTAAAAGTTGATTAGTTTTTTTATTAAATGAATAATTTAATGGATAACTTGGTAAATAGACAACACAAAATAAATTTATATTTTTTAAAATTTTTGAAATATAATTATATGAAAAATGGTTAATAGAATGTTCAAGCATTAAAATAGTATTCTTTACAATAACATTACCATTTTTAACTTTTCTTTTTTCAATTTCTGATTTATTCAAATATAAAATATTATCAACATCTTTAATTAAAACAAATTTATCATTAATCTGCATATTACCATTCAACCTCATCTGTTGTTGAATTTGAATATTTATCTCTACATATTTCAATTATTGCACTCATTGATGGAATTATAATTGTATTTAAATCAAAATCTTCTGCACAAGCTATATTATTAACTCTCATTAAAAGAAAATCTAAATTTGTTACTTTATATTTATCATATGATAAGTATGATGGTTTATATCTATATTTTATATCAAAATTTTCAATTTTTGAATTTTTAAGTAAGAAAAATAGATTTTTTTCGATTACCCACAAAGATGGAGATGTAAATTTAAATAAATTATTTTTTGTTTTAAATCTCTCGCTAAAATTATCAATATCAAATGGATATCTTGATTGAATTCTAGCTTCATCTTCAATTGTTATCATATTATTATATCCCCTAACCTACAGCTAAACCTGGATAATTGTCTTTATTCCAAGAATAATTGGGATTATCTTCTAATTTTATAGATATCTTTTGCATAATATTATTAATATCATCTTCATCTAAATATTTCATATAATGTTGCATAAAATAGTTATAATCACCCCTAATATATTCAATAGGAATATTTAAAAAACCATTATGAAATTTTTCATGTAATGAATCTATAAGAGGTGTATAACCAATTTTATCCATATAATGAAGTTCAATTACTTCTTGACAAATTTCAAATGTTGTAAATTTTTCTTCGGTATCCATTCTTTTATTAATTATAGATTTAACAAGTGTAAATAAATCAGGTATGTGATGATGGATAGATACTGAAGTTTCACCTATTATTTCTTCTGTTAAAACACATTTAGTAACACCAAGAACATCTCTAAGATATTCTCTCCAATGTTTATATTCAATAGAACCTCTTACCAATTTTTCACAATTTCTAATAAAAGATACGTAATCTTTCTCATTTTCAAATGAATTACACTTTAAAGATAAAGAAAAAGGATATTCATCAGAATGTAATATTTTTTCTTCTGTATTACTTTTTATAATATTTAGATCAATATCCATTTTTAGTCACATTCTCCTTTAAGACAAGGAAAATTTAAAGATCCATATTTTTCAACTAACTCTTTTATATAGGATTCAGAAAAGAACTTTTTAGAACTTTGTTTTGAAGAAAAATACGGTGCTGTTGATTTTCTTAATTCTTCTAAATCTTTATAAACATTCATTGCATCTCTACCAAGTCCCGAATAAATAAAAGAATAAGGTATTACATTACATAAACCATTAAATTCTCTCATACAGAATATAGCTCTTTTTCCAACATCATCAGCAGCAACAATAGATTTCCACCCCATAGCAAATAACTGGTCTATTCCTCCAGCATCAGCAAAAAATGAATCATCTTTAATTTCATTATAATTTAATAATAAAAATGGTGTTTCATTAAAAACAGATTTTCCTTTTAAAATATCATGTACAGGATCACCTTTTAAAGAAGACATTGTAATACCAAAGAATCTTAAAAGTGGAGATATTCTTGATATAACATTATAAAAAAGTGATCTCTGAAAATTTCTACTTGTTGCTTTAATAACTTTTTTAACGCCTTTCATATCTTTATCTTTTAACATTTGATGGACAAATATTTTAGCATTTGTTACAGGATATGCGGCTACTTTAATACCAATAACATGAGTTCCATGTTCCCCAGAGATTGTTGTCCATGTTGGTTCTAACGATGTTGATACGTTTAAAGTTGGTGATTTAATTTCTGGAGGTTTCACATATTTCTTTTTATCATTATCATCCTTTGTCAATTCATTTATTGTTATTCTTTCGTATTCTTTTTCTGATTTTTCTGATTTTCCTGTAATTCCTGTAATACTATCAATTAAGTCTTGATCAACATTTCCACTCGAAAACTCTTTTTTAAAATGTTCCAAATCTTTAAAACCTTTTTGTAATATTTCATCTTCAAATTTTTCTGAAAACTCATCCAAAGTCACGACATGTTTATTGTCTGCCTCAGATAATAATATTTTAGATTTATCATAATTATTTTTATTCGCTCTGACTAGAGCTTTTACAATTTTTTTATTGCCAAATTTTGAAGACAGATAATTTGTAATCATAATCTCTGTAGCGCCAGCAACCATTCTAACTACTTTTCCAGATGGTGCATATCCTCCAATTTTCGTTAATTTATCAAGTCTATATATCATTAAATATTTTTCAATTGTTTTACACACACCTGAAATAATTGTAGGTGATAATGAATTATCTGCAATTAAAGGAAATATCAATATACTCATTTTAAATGTTTCTCCATTATATTTAATTTTTTATAACAAAAATATCACTTCTTCTTTATTCTCTAATTTATTTATACTTTTCTTTTCATCACTTAAACAATAATTTTTATATAAACAATATTCACAATCATTTTTATTATTTGATTTTTCAGGTAATTTGTTATTTTCAAGACATTTATGTAAATCTAATGCCTTTTCTAAAAATGATATACCTATTTTTTCATCATATTTATAATCAAATGAAATAGGATCTTTTCTAAAATTATCTCTTATATAATAAATAATAGTTATTGTATCAATCCTATAATTGTATTCATTATTTAAAATATATGCTCCAATACTACATTGTTGTAAATGTTTTATATTAAATGCATTTTTAATATTTTTTTGATCTACTGGTTTAATTTCATATAAAAAATTATTTTTTATTGCATCAACACGTCCTTTTGTTTTATAATTTTCGCTTATAATAGTCTTTTCAATTTCAGTAAAATCATAATTATCTTGAATAAATTTATGATTTGTATTACCTATTTCTGCCGCTAATCCTAAATAAACAAAATTAAAAGAATTCCTTAAATCTATATCATATTTTTTTCGTTCATAATAAATTCTTCTTGGACATTCTAATAATTCTGTTATAGATATATTAGGTCTATCATAATTTTGTTTTCTAATATGTTCATTTATCAATTCTTGTTTTAATCTACTTTTGAATTGTTTTACATCAAAACCATTGGTAGTATTTAATTCTTTATATTTAGTAGAATATTCTTCTAATTGATTAATGTCATTTAATAAATCATTAGTATCTTTTTTATTATCATCAATAAATTTAATTAATTGATCAAACTCATTTGATTTTTGAGTCAAATTATTCTCCAATAATTATACTTGTTTCTATAAGATTATCTCTTATAGTTTTATATGCCTCTTCTAATACTCCACCTTTCCATGAATTAAGATTTTTATAATCTTTAGTTTCACGAATAGCTTTTGCAATAATAATATTATCAATAGCTACTGAAAATGCCTTCCTTTTAATTTCTTCTTGAATAACATCATTTAAATCTTGCTTTTCATCATTTTTTAATGATCTACTTACTTCTTCTGTTAATGATTTCTTACCATTTTTTGTATTTAAAATCTTTTTAGTATTTTCAATTGCTATTTTTGCAGATATTTTTGAAGATTCAACTAAATCAGAAATTTCATTAATGTCTACATCTTCTGGATTATGGTTTATAAAATCATACATCTCAATTACTATTGAAAAAAGCATACCTTTTGTACTTAAATAATCTTCCTTTAAAAATGGACAACATGTTTCAACTTCATCAATTGGTTTACCAAAGAAAATATAATCTAAAGCCTTGAAGTTTTCAAGAATTCTTTTCTTAGAACTATTTTTTAACATCGGAATAATCTCCATGTATTTTTTTATTGATTATTACATTATCACTCTCTATAATTTCTACAGAAATATTTTTAGAATCCTGTGGAAACTGAGTATTTTTAAATGCTAAAGTTAAAACTTTAATTGATTCGATTGTTCTTCCCTTTCTTCCAATGACCTTACCACAATCTTCTTTTGCAGTTTTAATTTGAACTAGAATAGTCTTTGTAGAAATTGAAACTTCAATATTAACATCATTCTTTTTATCAACAAGATTTTCAACTAGGTCTCCCACAAATGTTTTTACTTTTTCCTGTATGCTCATTAAAATTCTCCTGTTTTATACTATTTTATAATAGAAATTTAATTTTAAATTTGTTCCAAATAAAAACTAAAATCCAAGATCAGGATTATATTTTTCTTTTATTTCTACTTTAATACAATCTTCAATCTCTCTATCAAAAGCTTCTTTAAATGATTCATCTGTATTATATAAATTTTCAGCTTCAACAGTTCTAAATTTTTTACTAGTATATGATGCTAAACTATTCCACGCACCTGTATTTATTCTTTTGTTCTCAGCTAAGAAAACATAATTTGTCCAAAAATTACTAAAACCAGTAACAAAATTTCCTACGATAATTGTTTTAATATTTGGTGTAAATAACTTATTCTTTACTAATTTTATTTCACACATAATTCCATCAAAACCATATTTTGTTTTATCTAAAGTTGATTTAACTTTCATATCAACTAATTGAAATGTATTAAATCTTGCTGTATTTCCACCAGGAATTGTCTTTCCTTGTCTCATAAAATTCAATTCTTTTGCTTCTTGAAAAGGACCAATTTTAATCGAATCTCTTAACTGATTAACAACAAGAAATAAAATATTATAATGACTTAATTTACTAATATATTTAGGTATCAAAATTGATAACAAACGACTTTTATATCCAATAACTGAATTAATGTCTGTTGCTTCTCTTTCTTTTTCACTTAATGTATTTGCAAGAGAATCAAGAACAACAATAGAAGGTTGATCAATAATTTCCTTTAATTCTTTAAATGAACATAAACCTTCTATAAATTTAAATGTTTTTTCAATCGTTATATTTGTATATGGCCTTATTTTCGGATACCTTACACCAAGATTTGATAATCTTATTGTCGTTGTTGCCTCTTCTGAATCCAAATATGCTGCTATAAGATTTCCTTTGTATTTCAATTGACCTGATCCGACTGTTTGCATTGATAACATTGATTTACCGCATCCAGGAAAACCAACAACCATACCCATTGTTCCAATTGCAAAACCACCCCCAAGAACTGCATCTAATAAATCAATGCCTGTTGAGATTGTATTTTTTATACCCGCATCTTCAATTATACCTGTCTTATTTTGTACAAATGATGAAAATTCAGAATAAAGTTCTTTTATTTCAGAAGAAGACTTCTCAATTATTTCTTTATCACTCATCTCATTAACTTCATCTGGTGTCGGTAAATCTTTTTTAGGTTTACTTTTTTTATATTTCTTAATATCATCTTCTGTAATATTAACTTTTAAATCAGATAAAGTTTTATTTACTTCTTCCTTAATTACATCTGAATCAATAATTGATTCAAATTCTTCTTCTAAACTCTCATCAATAACATCTTCTTCTAAACTCTCATCAATAACATCTTCTTCTAAACTCTCATCAATAACATCTTCTTCATTCTTAATAATAATTTCTTCATTCATTAATTCATCCGACATTATTAATTATCTCCTGTGATTTTATTTTTTTATATTGTTCTACTACTTGTACCATTTTTCTAATGTCATTCATATCATCATCTTCACTATTTTTTGGAGATATCTTTCTTCTAAATTCCATTTCATCTTTAATGTTCTTACTTATTTCTTTTCTAATATCTAAAATTGCTTTATATAATTCAGTTACTGCTTTAACTTTTTCTTCAAAATATCTCACATATCTATTATCTAAACTATCTGGAAATATTTTACCTATTTTATCTTGAAACTTTTTTAATTCTATAATCATTGTTTTAAGCTCTTCACGTTGTTCTTTATATTCTATTAATAAATTTTCAAAATATTCTTCATTATATTTTTCATTTTCCATCTTTTTTTCCCTTAATCATTTCCGTAAATTTTTTTGTTTCAATCATATTTCTCCAACCTTTAACTAACCATTTAACAAAAGAATATTTATCTTCATGTTCCCCATAAAATCCACAAGCAAATGGATGTTGTGCCTCAATAAGTGTAAAATCACCTTTATCAGTCATTCCGTAATCAATTGCTCCACAATAATTTTTAGGTATTTTAATTTTTAAATCTGGTGCTTTTGGTTCTTCTTCATATTCTTTTATTCCATCATACCACCCAGAAAACAAAACCTCACCATTAGCAATATAATATCTCCACTCATCAATAAAATTAACAATATCTGAACACCAGAAAGGACCATTCTTCTTTTTTCTTTCTGTTCCATCTGTAGTAAAACCCGTAAACCTTTTATATCTATCAGCGGGTTTAATAAATACTTTTTGATTAATAGGCCATTCTTCAGTGTACCAAATTTTTCTATTTAAATTACAAAATAAAGGATAATAATTAGGAGTAATTATTTTACCGTATATTTTTTGACAAAACTCTAGAGAACCACAAGGAATATAATCTTTATATTTTTCTGCATTTTCTAAACCAGATCTAAGGTATGGAATCTTTTCTAAAATACATACTAGAATTACTGATAAAACTTCTCTAGAATTATCATTTACTTCAAAAACAAAACCTTTAAATTCACCTAAATCAATCATCTATTTTCTTCCTCTAAAATTATTTCCATTTTACCTGTAGTATCGTGTTTACTTCTAAATCTATCTTCTCTAAATGATCCATTTTCATTTACAAAATCACATACAAATTCATTAGTTCGATTTGGGTTTGCACCTTGACATATAAAAGTACCTTTATTATGAGGACATATATTACTATAAGGACATACTTCATTCTTTTTTAAAATCAATGACATATTTTTTCTCCTTATTTAAAAAATTATTCTATTTTCTTTCTTTCAATTTTTTAGCTGGATTACCTGCCCATATTTCATATTCACCCATCGGATTCTTTGTCAAGACAGCACCAGCGGCAATTACACAACCTTTTGGTATGTTGGTCACACTTTCTAAAACAATACTATTTGCTCCAAAATAGACATCATCACCTATAACTAATGAAGATATTTTTACACCTCTTTCTTTTGTTTGATGTAAAATAGTTTTACTTTTATCAATATAATGTGAATGAGTGTAAATTCTACAACCAGAACTAAAGATAACAAAATCACCAATTATTATATCACCACTATTATCAATAATAACACTTTTATCCTCAATTCCAGAACAATCTTTACCTATAGATATTTTCTGTTTTCTTTTTCCATGAGGGTATCTAATCATTTAAATTTTAACCTTCTTTAGTCATTAAAAATTTTAAATTTCCACAATCAAAAATTCTTGTGTAACCTTCTTTTAATCTCAAAATATGTTCAGGTATTTCTTTTGGATCATCTTTAGTTTTTCTAAGATTAAATCGGTGAATTCTTTCAAAATTTTTAATATACCAATAATTAACTTTTGTTTTATGTGATAATTTAAAATTTAATTTAAAGTAAACATCTCCATTACTCCATCGTCTATCAGCATAAGAAAATATTTCTTTCCATTCAAAATTCTTTTTAAAATATGATAATAATTTACTAGTTATACCAGTAATTATACAATTTGTTTTAGTACAAAAACGATTTAATTCCCATATATCATCTATTTTACTTGATCCTTTTGAAATATTTCCATGAGAAAATGTCATAACTGCAATTAACTCATTATCGTAAAAAGCTCCTAATTTAACTTTACAAATATCTCTTCCCTGAATGTGATATTTTTCTAAAAAATCATTTTTCTCTTTTGTTGAGATTTCTTTAATTATACATTTTCTAGCATGTATTCTTGCACTATTTTTTTGTAAGATATGGCATAATCTATTTTTAACAATTTCTTTTTTAAAAATCCATTCGTCTTCAAAAATAGTAATCAATCTAATATTTTTTTCTAAACATTTTTCTAATTTATCTAAATGGTAATTCTTTTCTAAAAATTGTTCACTATGCCAATATATACCACAATATTCAATAGCAATATTTTTTTCTGGAATATAAATATCTAATTCTTTTGGGGAAATAATTTCTCTAGTATTACGAATTGTTGCAAAACCTAATTGATTAATGAAATTATTTATTTCTTCTTCTGCTTTAGATTTTCCATTATTTCTAGGATAACAATCGGGACATGTATAACCTTGTTGAATAGCATTCCAATTTGTTATAAATTTTTTACCACATTTTTTACATTGCCATTGATGATTATAATGAGCATTAATATATTCGCTATCTAATAATATTAAATTTAATTCATTTAAAATAATATTTATTTTATTGATAAATTCATCGTAAAATTTTTTCATTCCTTTTCTTTTAATTTCAATATTTTGATAAGGACACTCTACACCATATTTTAATAATAAAGTATTTTTTTGTTTCTTCTTAATTTCTTTATTTTTAGAAATATTTTCAACACCATATTTTTCTAAATTTGTTTTTCTAATTTTTTCTTTAATAGATTCACTTGCAAATGGATTTATAACTCCAAATTTATCTATACATGTTTGTTTGAATTTATCTTTAATAATATCAGATTGTAAAGGATTAATAACTCCATATTTTTTTATCATCGTTTCATTTTTCTTTTTTAAAATTTCAGGATTTTGCATACAATACGAAACATTATTATTTCTAAGAGATGTCTCAATTTTCTTTTTCTTAATTTCTTCAGACTGACTTACATTATCTACATTATACTTTTTTCTAATAGAATCTTTAATTTTTTCTTTAACATCTTCAGATTGAAATACATACTCTGTTCCATATTTTTTTAAATTAGTTTTCTTTGTTTTTTGTTTAGCAATTTCACTTTTTGATGGACAATCCACTCCATATCTTTTTAATAATGTTTGTTTCTTTTTTTCTTGAACTGATTTTAATGAATTTGTACTTTCAACCCCATAACGATTAAGACAAGTTTGTTTTCTTTTATTAACAACATAATCGCTACATAATTTAGCATCTGGAAAATCTTTTTTTAAATCTTCAAAATTTTTTCCGTGTTTTTTTAAATGAATCAAAGTTATCTGTTTAAATTTTTGATTACAATATGGACATATAACAAAATTATCCATTTTTAACCTTCTTTTTTTATTTGACAGCTCATTGTTCCATCTAAATTTCTTTCACAAACTGTACATTTTACATCATCTTCTGACATATCATCTGTCGTTTCTTTTTCATTTTCTAATAAATAATTTCTAACTTCTTCATCCGTTAATGAATTATAGACTTGTCCTTCTCTTGATTCGTCAACATATACAGTTGCACCTTTTAAATCTCGTAAAAACTCTACTAATAATTTACTTAATTCTTTAGCTTTTATACCTTTCGGTAAATTAATTGTTTTTGAAACAGCACCATCAATATATTTTTGAATAATAGATTGTGTTTCAAAATGATCTCTTGGAGATAAATCTCTCATATCAACAAACCAATCAGGTATAGAATTTCCTGTCAATAATAATTCCTTATATTTTGGATGAACATAAATCCTTTCACCAACACGATCATTTCTTTTATATGCTTTAAAAATCAATGGTTCAATACCACTTGTTACACCGGGTAACAATGACGTTGTTCCAGTTGGAGCGGCAGTTAAAATTGTGCAATTTCTGATTCCTTTTTCTTTTATTTCTAAACGCAATGAAGCTGGTAGCTTTCGTACAAAAGAAGAATTACCATAAGGAACAGATTCAAATTTAGGAAATGTTCCTTTTTCAACAGCAAGTTCAACAGATGCTTGATATGCCGTATCTCTAATAAATCTCATGAGTTTTTCAATTTCAGATAATGCTTCTTTTGAACCATATCTTATTTGCTTTGCAAATAGATAATCTGCAAGACCCATAATACCTAAGCCAATTCTTCTTGAATTATGAGATTTAATATCATTTTCTTGCAATGCATATCTATTTACATCAAGAACATTATCTAAAAATCTAACTGCTAATTTAATAGTTTTTTCTAATTTTTGCCAATTTGTATTTGTTGTTCCTGTGATAAAATTAGGAAGGACTAATGAACCCAAACAACACGATTCACCATTTGCAAGAGGGATTTCACCGCAATTACAAGAAAGAATATAATTTCCTTGTCTCTTATTTTCATTAATTGTTTTAGAAGATGTGAAAATATAGAAATTATGATTATCTTCTACTGTTCCATTATAAACATCTTCAAATCCATCATCTTGGATAGAAATAATCTTATAATTTAAATATTCATTTTCAACATATTGTTGAATTTCTCCAAAAGAAGAAAAATGATTCTCATCAGGATCTTTCATGATATTGAAAGATACATTATTTTCTCTGCATTCTCTAGTTAATTCAGATAAAAATGGATCTCTATTTAATTTATCTTTCAACTCAATATAAACTCTAGCTATCCTTTCTTTATTACCATTTAAAATATTCTTATAATAATTTTTATGAACAGTTTTCGCTTTATTTGATTTGTTATAACATGTTACACCACAGAATGATTTTTCTCGATTATTCCATTTTGTTTTAAAATCTTTACCACAATGTTCACAAATTTTTATAACATAAATTGAATTATTCTCAAAAATTACATTAAGATCCGTTGATTTTTTGATTTCTAAAAATTTCTTATAAACATTAACTTGATAATAATTTTCAAATTTTATAATATTGTTTAATCTTGAAATTATTTCGCTAAGAAATTCTTTAATTGTTTTATTTCCATAACAAAAACTAGATGAAGTTGGATACCCTTTTTCTTTACAATAATCAATCCATTCTTTAACAGTAATTTCTCTCTTTTTGCTAATAATAAAATCAGTAGCTATTTGTTTAAGTTCTTCCTCATCATAACCTGACCAATTACCATTTTTATTACCGGATATGGATTTACTCATATTTTCAGAATATATTCTTTTACGTTCTTCACTAATTTTATTCCACCATTTATTTCTCATTACATTATTATCACCTTTTTGGTGATGAGATGTATGGTCTCCATGCCCCATTACTTTTAAATTATCTAATGAATTATTCTGATTATTTCCATCAATATGATGAACACTCTCGTTATTTTCTAACTTTCTACCTAGTAAAAATTCTGAAATAATTCTATGTTCAAAACAATAACCTTTCTTATTTGGATAACCATTATATATTGAAATTGGTAATGTTAATCCATTTTTACTAACAAAATTTTTAACCATATGATGAATTCTGTCACCTACTTTAATTTTTCTTGCTTCAATTTCAAAACCATCTTTCATAATAATTTTATGATTCTCTGTACATCTAAATATTGAACCATCATTTAATTCAATTTTTAAAATTTTGGCATTTCTTTTTGTTAATCTTGGATTTCTCATCATTTTAACATCAACTTCTTTTGTAACTGAATTAAATGAGAAAACAGGAACATCTTTTCCTTCTTCAGCTAATTGTTTAATCGGAATGTTTCCTCTTCCATCAGCCACAGCAATTAAAGTATCACCTGTAACACAAGGATTGGTTGATACAACAGGATCAAAATAATATGAATTATTCTTAAATAGATTTGTTGAATTTAAAAGACCCGGTTCTGCTTTCTTAATCATATTCTCTATAATAAGATTCCATATTTCTCTTGCTTGAATTTTTCCATATTCTTTATTTTTAAATTTAAAAGTCCATTGAGAATCTAATTCAACTGCTTTTAGAAAATCTTCATTTATCAAAACACTAATATTAAAATGTGATAGTCTTCCATCTTTTAATTTTGCATTAATAAAATCAATAATTTCAGGATGAGAAACATCAACACAACCTAAAGCAGCGGCTCTTCTTTGTCCACCAGATTCAATTGTTTTTGATACAGAATCGGCTGCTTCTATAAAAGAAACAAGTCCTGAACTCTGTCCACCCTTTCCTAAAATTTCATCACCTTTTGGTCTTAATGGTGAAAAATTACAACCAACACCACCACCTTCGGACCATAGAATAAGAGCATCTTTTAGAAATTGTCCTATTTCTTCAATACTATCACCTATTTTTAAAACAAAACAATTTAACATACTTCCTTTAGGTCTTCCTGCATTTCTTATAATTCTTCCACCAGGTATAAAATCCATATTATAAATAATTTCAAAAAATTTATCTCTAAATGTCTTATCTTTTTCAATAGATGCAACAGATAAAGCTACTCTTCTAGCACATGCTTCCCAATCTTCTCCATTGTGAAAATATCTTGCCTTTGCTACTTTAAAGGCATTTTCAGAAAGTTGTATTTTTTTGCTCATAATATTTTAAAAATTCTCCTTTTATATTCTTTTATGTTTAATTTATTAAAATAAATTTAAAAAAATCTATCCAAACACACGTAGTTACCCCCCTTACATTAAAAATTTTTTAAGTTTTAAAAATTAAGATTTTTTAATTTTTTGTAGGTAAATTATTTTTTTTAATTTATCAATATTCCCACTTTTCAATAAAGAAAATACTATTTTGAAAAAAGAAATTAAATTTTTTGAAGCTGTATCAATTCTATCTTTTATAGGTTGAGAGGAAGTCCATTTAGTCCATTCTTTCATTTTTTCATCACATTCTGATTCTGAAAGACCTTTACATAATTGTTGATAAATATATTTTTTATTTTTCTTAAAGCTGATAAAAATTCTTTTTTATAACCATATTTAATAGGATATTTATCAGCTTCAATTTCCATCCATTTTACACTATTATTAAAAATTATCCTTTTTAAATTAAAATTTAAAATAACCTTTATAGTTCCTTTGCATTTTCTTCTGCATTTTCTTCAACTTTATAATCTTTTTAATCATATTTTTTAGTTTGTTAATATTACCAGATTTAATAAGACTTAGCGAAACATTAAAAAACATAGATAATGATTTCCCAACATCTCTAATTCTTTCTTTAATTGGTGGGTGTTCATCAAAATAAAAAGTTTCTTCTACGTATCTATCACATTGTCTTTCGGTCATAGTTTCATCACATAATTCTTCATACATAATTTTTTTAATTTTTGTAAGAGCTGATAAAAATTCCTTTTTATAACCATATTTAACAGGATATTGATCAGCTTCTCTTTCAGTAAATCGTAATGATCTACTAGTCAAATCAGAACCCAAACCCGCTAATGTCATCAGATAATAAAAAAGTGAAAGAATAGTTTCACCCATTTTTAAATTACCATGACATATTTTCATGTTTATAAGAATTGACCATATTACAGATGTAATCGTTGAAGAAGCACAATATCTTTTCATACTTATGGAACCATGATTTTCTTTACAATGTCCATATTCATGAAGTAAAATTGCAATAATTTCACCTTCATTAAATTTATTTAGTTCCAACCCAGAAAAATAATAAACTTCTAAATTATTTTCTTTTGCCATTGTAAATGCATTAACTTCCTCATTCTTTACCCTCCAAACTATAATATCTTCACCAACTATTGAACTAAGTTTTTTTTCAAGATATTTATCTCGTTTTTTATTTAAGTTTTTTAAATAAATTTTATTCATAAATGGAGACATAACCATTAAAAACAATTCAAAAAAAACTGGTGAAAAAATTTTAACAATTTGTAAAGTTTGTAAACTTTCAGTTATAACAGTATTTTTTTTATTTGACTTTTCCATTTTATTAAAACTTCCCCCAAATAATTTTTTATTTTTTTAAATTTTTTTGTAATTTAACAATACCTTTTAAGAAATTAATACCACCAAGAATATTTCCTGTTTTAACAAAAGATAAAGTTAAATTAAAAATCTTTGTTAAAGATTTAGAAATAGTATCAATTCTATCTTTTAAGGAAGGATGAATATCCCAGTAAAACATTTCTTCCATTTTCTTATCACATTCACTTTCACTAATACCCTTACAAACCTCTTTATAAACATATTTTTTCATTTTTATAAGAGCTGATAAAAACTCTTTTTTATAACCATATTTAACAGGATATTGATCAGCATCTGATTCGGTCCATCTTAATGATCTATTAGTTTTACCCTTTGCATATCCTCCAAAAAATAAAAAATTTGCAAGAAGTGAATATATCATTAATAATGGATTTTCAGTAAAATGAGCTATTGGTGCATTATAAATAATACCAGAAACTATTGCCATTAACATAGAATTTATAAATAATTTTCTATTTGTTATAAGACCATGATTTTCTTTACAATGTCCAAATTCATGTAATAGAATTGCAATAATCTCTTTATCTGTAAGATTAATCATCTTTTTCAAACCGGTATAATAATAAAAAGTATAATCATCTTTTTTTGCAAGAGTAAATGCATTAACATCATTTTTATATACTTTATAAATAATAACTTCCTCACCTGTAATTTCTGAAAGTTTATTTGAAAATTTCTTATCATATTCTTTATCAAGGTTATCTATAAATTTTTTTGTAAACATATGCCTTAATGTAAAAATCAATAATTCTAATAAAATTGGACTAATAGCACCAACAGCTGTTAAAATTTTACCTTCATTTAAATTTTCTTGTTTTTCATTTAATTGTTTAATATCTTTTGCCTTAAAAAATCCATATACTTTCTTTTTATAATTTCTTTTCTTATCATAAGTTCCAACATTTATAAAATGATATTTACCTTTTAAAATTTTTCCTTTAAAATCAACAATAATATGAGAATTTCTATATTTTACAATTTCACAATCACCACCATCAATTTTCTTTATTATACCTGCACCATATTCACCTTCTGGTATTTTACCTGTATATAATGCAGTTTCTCTAGAATGATCATTTGTTCTCGGAATATAAATTCTTTTATTCGGTTGTGTTGGAGGCATTTCATTTAAACTGAAGCTTGCCCATAATTTGGAATTAGGAATCTCAAATCTTAAATCATAATGAACTCCTCTTTTTTTAGCTTCGTGTCGAACTAATATAAATTCTGACATAATCTTTTTTTAACTCCCTAAAAATTTTTAATCATATGCAACAATCAAACGAACCATTTCTTTCCAAAAATCAGGATTTGCAACCCTAGCATCAATTGAATTTTTAAATGATCTAAAATCTAATTCAATTTCTTTTTTCTTAGATAAATCAATAATATAATTATAAACTTCCATTTTTAAATTTAATGGAACATCTGGTTGAATAAATTTTAACATTTTTTGAATAGATTCTGACATTTCTTTTTGAGAAAATTTTACTTCAATTGCTGGTGCTCTACTTAATAAAGCTCTATTTATTTTTTCTTTTGGAATATTTGTAATAATAATTATTTTTCCAGTATGTTCAAACTTTTCAGGTGTTGAAGAAGCTACTTGTGCATCTGAACTCATTAATTTTTCTCTTGAAATTGATAAGATTCTACGATCATATGAATCAGTTATTGCTTTTAACATATTGATTGTATCTTCATTGTTCAGTGGTGTATCAAAATCATCTAAAATTAAAATTTTGTCTTTATTTTTATATAACAAATCATAAATTGCAGCTATGCTTAATCCACCACCTTTTATAATATTATAATCTCTTATGGGTTTTAAATTTTTGAAGTGTAAAACTCTTCTTAAGATATATGTTTTAGATGTTCCTGGAGGACCACAAATAATTGCAGCTGGTGTCTTACCTTCGATAACTCTTATAATAAAATGTTGTAGTTTTGAATAAATATTAAAAGCTGGTTCATCTTGTTTTTGACCTTTAAATAAATTTTGATTTATTTCTTCTTCTAATTTAGAGGCTTTATATGCTTCGATTTGATTCCTAATTACTTTTATATAAAAAGATATTAAAATAAATAATGCCATAATAGTGGCTATTCCTGAAGAAATTGTTACAAACTTCAAGAAAAACATTTCCCATTTTAAACTTTTTGTTTTAGATGAATCATATGAATCATTTTCATTCAAATATGATAAATATTTTTCTATTGTAGAGTTATTCTCTTTTATTTTTTTGAATTTTTGATTAGTGAATTTTATAGCAATTGCTGATCTAGAAATAAATTGTAATAATTTATCTTCAGGTAATCCTGGTTTTAATTCTATAACAGCACATCTTGATTGATCTTTATTAAAAATATCAATACTGTTTAAATCTTTAAAAGATTTACTTTTTGAAGTAAAACGAATACATAAAGGAATTTTTGAAAATCTTTTATTAAAAATATAATATCTAATACCATAAACTTTATCACCAGATTTTGTTTGTAATTGTTCAATTCCTGGAACTTTATTTATTTTATCTATATTTTTTATTGAATGTTTATTCAAATTTTTTAAAACATTCATTTATTAAAAACTCCTATAAAAATTTTTTAAGTAATTTTTGTTTCATTTCTTTTTCTAGTTTTATTATTAATTCTTTCATTAACATTTTTGTCATTTCAATACATTTTTTATTATTTTTACACTGTTTAGAACTATTTCTTAAAAATCTTATTCCTTCCTTTAAACCTTGTATTTTAGCTCTAGTTATACAATTTGAATATCTAATTTTGGATTTTGACGTTTTATCAATGATCATTTTTTGATAACACTTGTTTATTCTTACTTCAGTTTCTTTTTGAATTTTGGATATAGTGTTATTAAATATCTTTTTATATTTATCTTGAAAATTATCTAATTGTTTTTGATTCATTATCGAACCTATTTTTAAAATTTTTTTCTAATTCAAAACACATTCTTGCTAATCCATATGCATCAGCAATATTATCATTATCAAATTCAATGCCAAATTTTTTATATATCTTTAATAACATTAAATTCTTTTTACATTTACCTGTACCTGTTATGAACTTTTTAAGTGATGTTGGAGAAATTGATTTATATTCAATATTATTATCCATTAACCACATTTTAATTGAATAATTTAAAACAGCTTGTTGAACAATACTTTGACCTTTAGAATTAAATGAAACACCTTCAATATAAATAAATAATTTATTTTGACTATATTTACCCAATATAGAATTTAATTCATTAATAATATTTTTAACTCTAAATTCTATATCATATTCACTACCTGTTGGTTTAGTTGAAATTAATTGATTTTCAACAATATTTATATTTTCATCTAAGATAATTAAACCTAATCCTATAAATGAGGCATCAATTCCACAAAAAAAATTGGGCATATTTAAATCCTTAAATACTTAAATTTAATTTTTGAACCTCTCCACCTTACGTTTCACTTAGAAGGTGGAGATTCTCGTTTCATCAACCTCGTAACCTACTATCTCCACGAGCCTCTTATATTCGGGTCGTTCCAACCCTATTTTATTTTAAGCTGTTAAGCCTAATTCTTTTAATCCTTGATTAAGTATATTTACTGCGGCATTTACATCTCTCTGGTGATTGGCATTACACTTTGGACATATCCATTGCCTAACATTTAAGTCTTTAGTATCTGTATTTTTATATCCACATACATTACATGTTTGACTTGATGCATAGAACCTATCTATTTTATGATATATCTTATCATGCCATACTGATTTATACTCAATCTATAATAATATATTTTCTATTATCATTTTGAATTTCTCCATTATGTAATTTCTTTTTAAAAGTATTAAAACAACAATTAAGAGAATTTTTATTAGACTGATAAGCTTCTTTTATAGATTTAAATATTATACTTGTATCAACACATAAAACTTTTTTACTTAACCTTTCTGCATTTATTTCTTTGTTTTTATTTGATATTTTATTACCTTTCATAGATTGAGAAATTTTATTTTTTATTTCTTGTGTATGTTTATGACCTTTATGCGATTCACTTAAATTAGTGATATGTTTTTCAGATAATGTTTTATCCTTATTAAAAGGAGTGTGACCATTTTTAAAACCAAAATTACTATTTTTATTTGCTAACATTTTAACAGCTCTTGTTCTTGATAATTCTCTAAAATAATCGTCATTTTTATACTTGTTTTTCAAACCATCACTAATTTTTTGATTATATGTGTTATTTTCTTCCTCAGTATACCCCTTTCTAACATTGCCACCATTTCCGCCTTCTGCGATATTATATCCATTTGGCCTAATAGAATTGAAAAATTGTATATAATACTTTTCTTTCTCAACCAATTCTTCTTCTGAGTCGCATTTGTATATTGTTTCTTTAGTAAAATTTTCTCTTCCGTATTTTTTATATGCGTTTTTTAATATTTTACCAGAACCCTAATAATTATTAAAATTATTACCCTGATATTTGCCTATATATATTTTACCATTAATAGTATTTGTTATTTTATATATTATCACAATCATACACTCCTTAGTGAAATACTGTCAACCTCACGCAACCATTCGTATTGCTTTTTTAAATTGGTTAAATCATTTGCACAAACATTGTAAGTCATTGACTTTTGTTTTGTTTTATACAATTCAATTCTTTGTGCTAAATAATGATTATGTACAAATCTACAACAGCCGATAGTCTTATTGATTAACTCTGTTTGTTGTTTGTTTGGGTATATACGATACTTATATGCTTTTAATATAGTTTTCAAGTATTTCACCGCCTCTCTATTATTAATGCACTGTTTTGTCAACAGTCACCAATTCATCTCCCACTTTCGCTACGCTTAGAAGTGGGAGTGTTCTTGGCGATTAGGATAAATATTTGGCAAGAAAACCGCGATCCCTTTAGGGTAGCGGATGAATTGCCTACCCTTGTGTGCGAATGTATTGCTCAATGACACTCTTGCTTACCTATCCAACATCAATAACAATATTAACCATATTATTTTTTTCTAATTTTTGAATAACTTCATCTCGTTTAGTTTTTCCTTCATCAAAAATATCACTATTAATTGGAATATCACCATATGGTGTTTTCAAAGTATCACCATATTTCTTTCTAATTCGACCAATTAAAATCATAATATCACCTAAAGCTAATTCTAAAAAAAGTCTCTGAAATTCATTTTTAATACCGCTAAAATCTGTCGGTTGTATTGTTTCATATTCAATTGCAATATATTGATCTGTCGGATCAGGAGAAATTCTCACAATGTTTGGATGGAAAAATCTAAAAGTATAATTCCAATTTGAATATTGTTTTACCATCATAGAAACTTCTACACTAAGTGCCCATTGTGAGAGTTCTCCCATTGACATAACACCTATTGGCGGGTGACCATGAAAAAATAAATTTGATTGACCAAAATAAATATTTACAATATTTAAAATTTCTAGACCTTCATCATCAACTAAATAAAATTCATTTCTTTTGTTAGGAACTTTATTTGTTTCTAATTGAGTATTATATCCTATTGTTTTTATATGAGGACTATAATAACTAAACTCCTTTATTGTAAATTCTTTAATATATTCTAAAATTTCAGGATCTGAAATTTCAATTTTATTATATGGAAATGCAAGATTCTTTTTTATATATGATAAAACAAGACTATCATTTAACATTAAATTTTTTATCTCCTAAAATATATAACTTCTAATTCCTCTTGCAAATATATCCCTAATTTATTTAGAGCTGTTTTTAATGGTTGAATAGGTGATATTTTTTTATCATTTAAAATATTTCTAATATATTTTCTTCTTTCTAACATTTCAGTATTTAAACCATTATCTAAAAACTCAGAAATAATATTAAAATCAACCAATTTAAGATTGTTAGAAATTATTTTATTATTTCTTTCTTCATCAACGATTGTTTTTATATTTTTGTTCTTTATCAAATTAACATCTTGATTAAAAATATTACTTTCATTAATTACATTACTTCTTAAATTTTCAATTCCTCCAACCATTTTTACCATTTCTTCAATTATATCACATACTCGTTTTGGACCTATACCTTTAATACCATAAACATTATCTCCCATATCTCCAATGATTGACATACAAAATGTTAAATATTTATCTGGTAGATTTTTATCTGTTTTCAAATATGTTTTTAATACTTCACCTTTTCTAATAATTTTCTTAGTTTTATATGATTTTGAAAAAATAAAATTATTACCATCTAATTCTAAACATTGATATAGATCATGATCATTTGAATAAATAATATTTACGGGATTTAAACATTCATTAACTAATTTATTTTTTATCAAATAATAAGGAACAAAATCTGCTTCTAAATGACTTAATCTAATAACAAATACATCGGGTGTTTTATTCAATACAGATTCTGTTAATTGAAGATTTTTTTGAACAATTTCATGAAAATAGTCTCTTTTGTTCTTATCTAATCCATAGAGATCATCAATTCTTCTATTGATCTTGTATTTCTTTGATATATTAGTATGGTATATAGACGTTCCTGTCTCAAAAAATATATAAAATTTTATATTTATATCTCTTTTAATTGAATACAATTTATGAAATTGTAAAAAAGATAAAATAGAAGAGAATATCGAAGTATCTATAAAACGTGATTTCATAGATTCTTCGATAATTCCCTTTATGGAATGTTCCATATATAATGTCTGTAAATTATTTTTCAAATCAATAAAAATATTGATTTGATCATATTTTCCTGTTGATAAAATTTCATCTAAAATTGAATAAGTTGGATAATAACTAAAAATAGATTCGGGATTCAATGTATAAAATCCTTTAAAATAAAATTTAGTTTAATATTTACATCATCAGGAGTAAAACAATCACAAATAACTTTAAATAAGTATTTATTTCCAAAAATATCAACAAAAAATACTTTATATTTATCAGTTGATACCTTTTCTAATTCAGTCTTTAAAAAATAAAACATATTGAAAAAATTATCATCTGCTAAACGAATAAGATTTGTTTTCACTATTAATTCTCCTTATTCACTAACTAATTGTGAACGTGTATAAATTGTAATATTAACATCTGAAATTGTTGATTTGAAAATATGTGAAGCAATCATTACTTCTTGATTTTCATACACATTATAAATTATTTCACTATCATAATCTAAAATAAATGGAATAAATGAAAGATTTGTTTTATAATTTGCTTCTCTTTCTAAAATAATATCTCTAATAAATTCTGCTTTATTCTCTTTACCTTTAGTTGCACATAAAATAACTCCTCGATCATTATTAAATGAGATGGTAATACTTTTAGAATTAAATGCTTGAGTAATTGCTTTAAATCTTTCAGTTATTTTTTTCTCAATTGATAATTTCATTAAAAGAGATTCTTCGGTAATATCCATTTGTCTTGATATTTCTTCCGAAGGTATATATTTATTATCCATTAAATCTAAAAATGGATTCATAAAAGTAATTGAAGAATATATATCAGAAATCTTGCAATTGGTTCCATCATTTATAATATCAATTTCCTGACCATAAAAACTCTTAAAAATATCAAATTTATTTTTTAATTGAGAAATAGGCAAATCAATATTGCCTATAATTGATGATAAATCAATTTCAAAAACACAAACACCATCATTTGTTTTTTGTCTTATGATACCTTCCCTAATGTCAATATCATGACATAAATCTTTAAATATTGAAAAAACTTTTACAAGATCACTAAACTTTCCAGAATCAATTGTAATTCTATTCATTTAAATTCTCCTTATTTTTACTAAATTATCACATTAAGATATGTTCTTTTGTCTTCTTTAATTTCTTTTAAATTCATATATTTAATTGTTATAAAAGTATCTTCTAAAATTTTAATAATATTCATTATTTTTTCAGATAAATGTTTTTGAACTTTTTCACATGAATTAGATTGAGTTGGAATTGAAAAAATCATAAAAACTGAATCTTCATCATCTTTTTTATATTTAAATAAACAAAGTTCAGAATCAAGAATATTATAAAGTTTATTTAATTTAATAGCCTTAAATAAAACATTATAATAATCTATCATATTTAATTTATAATTTAAATATTCACCATTTAATAATGCTTCTCTATAATATTGCTTTAAAATAATAGATGGATCTTTTTTATTATCACTCATTTCATTTTTAAACTCCTATAATATTAAAATTATAATTACTCAATAAATTTTTCGGTAAAATCCGGAAAATCTCCAAAATCTTTTTTATTTCCATAATAAACATTTAATGTATTAATTATATGTTTATTTTTATTTCTTAATTTTTTATAAAAATCTAAATTAATGTTTCTATCTGATAAAATTGAAACATCTAATTTATATTTATTTTCATTATATACTATACTTTTAAAAACCATTTCATAATTTGTTGATAAACATGCAACATACATACTTGATTCATTCTTTAAATTTGTAACATTTGATATAAATTCAGAAAGTGCATCAAATATACCTTCACATATTATAATTCTATTATTATTTATACCATTATTTATTTTGTAATAATCTGGAAAAATTGTTTCTTGTATTTTCATTTTATAATGAAGAAAATTTGATTTAGGATTTATGTTTCTAAATATTATCATTCCATGATTTTGTGTAACAAATCCTACAAAACTATCATCTAAAAATTTTTTTAATTTTAATGTTGTAAAATCTAAATTTAATTTATTTAATTCACAAAATTCTGTAAAATTAAAAACTAAATTTGGAATATCACTTATTGGATAATTTGAAAATCTTAATCTATTTTTTAAATAAAATGTTTTTAATTTAAATCTATCTTCATCAATCTTGGGAAATATAAGATTTATTTTTTTATAATATTTTTTTTCTGGTTCTCTTTTAAATTCTTTAACAGAAGATAAATCAACATATACATCTGTTAAATCTTTATTTGCTATCTTGAAAATTAATTTAGATATTCTACCCTTTTGAAGGCAACTAGAATGAAAACATTTAAAAATAGGATCTGTTAAAGAAATATAACAATGATAATGATTTTTATTATCATTATCAATTTCACACCAAGGACATTTACAAATAATATTTTTATTTGTAATTTTTACTTTATTATTTAAATTCTTTTTTAAAAATTCAATAAATGAATCTTGATAGATTCCAATCATATTTTATCGTCCATCACTCACCTCCTTTGGCAAGAAGACTTCCACTTCTATAAGTGGGAGATGAATTGCCATGCGTGATTATTTTAAATTACGCAAATGCCTTTCCTAAACTCGTAAGATGTCACTAATTCAGTTTTAACTGGCTTAGCTAGATTTTCTAACTTAATATAAGCTCTCTTGTTTTGAATTCCTTTAACTATATAAATTTTGTTTTCATATTTCACCAAATCTTTTGGTTGATAAAAGTATCTTTGTGTTCTTATCCTTCTTTGACCTTTGGATAATTTTTGTTTTCGATACTTATGAAGATTCTCTGAATTTAGATTTTTGTTTCGTGTTGTTCGACCACTATTTAGGTCTTGACCACTTACTTTTTCACCTGTTCTTGAGTCTACATATTTAGCATCATAAAATTTTTCTAAAGACCTATTGTTTCTACGGATTTGCTCAAAATATATAGGTTTTACTCTTGTTTGAGCGGAACCATCTGCTATACAAAAAGCGTCATTGTAATGAGTTTTTTCTAAACCCAAAGCAATTCTTTTTGATTTTGTATCAAATCCATAAGTATGCTCACAGTTTAAGCTGTTCGCAAGCCTCCAGCGAACTACTGACATGAAAGTAGCTTCTTTAAAACTCTTTAATTTAGGCTTCCAACCCCATAAAAAACCAGATTCTTTATGATTCCTTGGATTGTGACACTTGTTACATAGAGATATAAGATTACTTGGTCTATCGGTTCTGTCTTTTTTCCAGAAACCAATATGGTGTACTTCCAATACCTTATCTTTTGATTTATTATTGCAATCTGGATTTTGGCATTTGTGGTCATCACGATGCAAAATGTATTCTCTCAAGTTCCAAAAGTCTTTTTGTTCACCTTCTTGATATTCTTTTCCCTCAATTTTAGGATTTTTAATTTTTTGAACATCAAAATTAGCTACTTCTATGATGATTTTTGAAATAGGTAATATAGATTGTAAATAGGCGATAAATCTAATATGAGATTCGTATTTATTCTGAATGGATGGAGCTAACCAACCTTTTTCTATCTTTCTATTGTCAAAGCGACATTTTCTATGTCTTAGTCTATTTCGCCTTTGCCCTCTATATTTAGACCTTTCTTCTAGTCTTTCAGATTGACCTTTTAATAAAGTACATTCTCCTGAAATAAGTTCTTTTTTTTCAGTTGTAGCTGAAAACCCAATATAAGTATAGCCACTATCAACGCCCAAAGTTACAGGTTGAGTATAATTTGTGGTATCATACAAAAGCTTAATAGTGAAAGGGTTTCTTTTAACAACCTTTGCTTGACTATTTTTAAGTAAAATTCTAATTTTTCCATGCCTTTTAGTTGGCATTAAAGGCTTCCCTTCTTTTGAAATTACATAAACCATTGGTTTCAACTCCCTATAGAGTAATTCACACTACTTTAAGAATAAAAAGTAATGGTAAGTCCACTTCGCCAATATTATATGGGGTTTCAAATGTAGAACACTTCTCCTACCCTTTAGAGATGTTTAATCCTACACCTTAGAGCCTAGAACTAGTGGAGCATTCTAGGGTAACTATATATTCCCACATAATGTAGTTCTTGAAGAACTTAGGCTATTCAACTAGGCTTTTCAAAAGGCAGAGCCTTTCTCAAGCCCCCACTTCAAGCACCTACGGTGCTAAGTGGTGGGTCGTTGACTAAATTAACCTTTTAAAGATTTTTTATAATCAATTAAAACTTTAATAATTTCAAATATCATTGCCATAAAATGCATTTGTGGAACTAAACAATCTCCATGTGCATTTGAATATCTATTAATTATAATTTTACAATTTGCAGGAATATCTTTATTAAAAAATAAATTAGAATAAATTCCTCTAAAATCCATATCATAATTATTTAAAACTTTTACAATATTAGATAAACATAAATTTACTTTATCTTGTTTATTTTCATTCACAAAATTTATAATTTCTAAAACTGATCCAATTATAACAGTTTCATTTGTAAATACAGATTCTTTAGATACTGTTAATTCACCTGTTAGTGAATTTTTTTGTAAACAATTTATTATTCTTCTAATATCTGGATATAATGAATTGACAACAAATTCAACATCTTCTTTCTTATTTTTAATGTTTTCTTTCTCAAGAATATCTAGACAATATTTATTTACATAATCCTTAGGCATTTGTTTAAATTCATATGCCTGTGTTCTACTATAAATAGCTTCTGGAATTTTTGAAATATAATTACATGTGAAAATAAATCTTACATATTTTGAGAATTTTTCTATAATATGACGAAGAGAGTGTATTGCTTGATCTGTAAGGTAGTCGCTTTCATCAATAAATACAATTTTTAATTTATCATCACCTGAAGGTGGAAATTTACAAAATGGTTCAATTATATTATCAACACATCCAATTCCTCTACTTTCTCTTGCAGAACCATTAATCATTAATAAATTAGATTCAGGAAAGTTTAAAATTCCATTTGAAGATGCTAAAATTAAGGCTATTGAAGTTTTACCTGATCCAGGAGGACCATATAATAATATATTTCCTACATCTTTTCTTTTAATATTTTCTTCAAATTCTTTTTTATAATTTTCTGGAAGTATTAAATCATGTAATGTTTTGGGTCTGTATTTTTCAACCCATAATGTATTTATATTCACTTTTTTCCCCTTTCTTTTTACGCGTTATAACTTATTATATTATCATCATTTAATATTTTATCATAAAATTTATCATTTTCTATTTTATTTTTTATTAAATTTTCTAAATCTTCTTTATACTTAGATAATGCTTCTTTTGAAGTAAATAATTCAGAATCTCTAATATAAAAATTATTATTAATTTCAAAATTATTATGAATTTTTGTCAAAGCAAAACATATTTTAGCAACATAAATAGGATTTGAAGATATATTAAATGCAATCTTTATCATATCTTCATTTGTATTAATATTTATCATAAAAAAATCACCTATTATTGTATTAATACTTTTTCTAATATCAATATGATATTTTTCATTTATTAATGTATCTACTACTTTTTCAAATAACATTAGAATTATTCCTTATAATCATTTAGAAAATTTTTAACATTTTCAATTATTTCAATCATTAATTTATTATGATCTTTTAATGCCTTGTTTTTAATTGTTTTTAAAACTAAATTTTTTATATCTACAATACCATCGTTAATTTGTATAGTTTCGCCATATTTATCTTTATGTTCAACAAGAGGACAAATTTGACCTGGTTTTAATGGTGGGTGAATTGTTCCACATTGAGGGCAAATCGTTGTTTTTATGTTTGGCTCCATATATTTTTACTCCCTATATATTTGATAGTATTAATAATTTTTGTTTTGATCTTGTTATTGCTGTATATAACCACCTTTTATATAATTCTTTATTTTTGAAATAATTTTCTTTTTGATCCAAAACAATAACTTTTTCCCATGATGATCCTTGTGATTTATGTACAGTTATTGTATAACCAAAATCAAAATAACATACATTTTTTTTATTATTTGAATTTTTTCTATAAAGTTCAATTAAATTTATTTTATGTTCTTTATCAGAAAAAATTATCGAAGAAACATCTAGTGAAAAACTTTTATCTTCAAAATCAATAAAAATATCTAAAATATCTTTATCTTTAAATAAAGAATAAACACATGTTCCTATTTCACCATTATATATACCTAAATTTTTATTATTTTGTAGGCAAATTAATTTTTCACCTGGATATGGTGTTTCAATATTAAAACTTTTCTTTTCTCTAATTTTATTATTTAATTTTTTCCTACTAATATTTGTATAACATAAACATATAACTTCACTCTTAAATAAATCTACTCTATCAACTAGATAATCAAAATCATCAAAATTAAATTTAATTTTATAAACATCTTCACTGAATTTTCCATATTTTAAGTTTGTGTAATCATTACTTCTGATAAAACTAGAAATTCTTATAATTGGATTATCCATTGCTTGTCTATGAATATCAGTCAATAAATAATCAAAATTTTTAAGAGAATTTGAATTTTCTGAAATTGGCCCCAATTGAAAAGGATCTCCTGAAAATAAAATTAATTTTTCTTTACAAAAATATTTTAAATCATTTAATAATTTATTATCTAACATAGAAAATTCATCTACAATCATAATATCAAATGTATTTTCTTCTGGATTTTTTATTTCCCATCCTACTAATTCATCTTTTTTTGTAATAGGATTAAATTTTATAATAGGTTTATAGATAAAAGAATGGATTGTTCCTATAAAATCATTTTCATCAATAGATTTAAAATCTGATAATGTTTTTCTTAAAACAGATGATGCTTTTCCAGTAAATGCTAAAAAAGAAAATTTTAAATTAGAAAATTCTTGTCTTAATAATGTTGATATAGTTGTCTTACCAGTACCAGCATAACCAAAAAGAACTTTATAAGATAAAGATTTCAATCTGTAATTATCATTAATCCATTTTTTTAAATCATCAAAAACTTGTTTTTGTTGGTTTCCTAATTCCATAATCTCCTTCCTTTTTAATTAAGAAAAAATAAAGGTACATACACACATACCTTTATTTTTTGTTTTTTATATCAGAATATTATTATTTATTAAATAATATTCTGATTTCTTTTTCTGTTATAACAATTTCGCTGATTCCCAAATGTCTTACAAATTTCGTAATAACAGAATCAACGATATTGTTTGAATCGTGTTGAAGTTCATTTTCTTTAAATCTGATGTTCTTTGTTTTCTGTTCTTTTTCAATAATCTCCATTTCATCTTTAATATCCAGAAAATGTTCGACCTTTGATGTTTTATAACATCGTTTAAGAGTTTTATAAAACTCCTTTTTGAATTCTTCAGAATTCTCAGGAATGATCAGTCTACTTTTTACTCTCTTGATTTTCATATCTTCTGAATATCGTCTGATTGGAGATGATGCTGCTTTAACTTTAAATAATTCTTCACCTATAAATTTGTTTACTCCATTAATAAATTCCTTTTGTGTAGGAGTTTTAGATGAAGATATTACTTGATTTATCTTGGGCCAGTAATACAATGATACAACCATTTTTCCAGAAGTAGATATTTCTTTATCTTTCAGCAACAACTTAAGGTTTTCCATTGTTACCTCCTCTTTAGAGAAAATTTTTGTCTTAGTTTTCGATGTTTCAGATAAACCATTCAAACCGTTTGATTTTGGCTTATAAATCAGTGCCTTCATTTCTCCAATTTCTCCAAGGCGATTTTTGACAATTTCTATTCTTTTCTCTTTATCAAGAAATTTATCAATCCCAGCCCCCTCGTAAAAAACTCCGGATTTAAAACCTTTGATGTTTTCCAAAATTCGCCCCTCCTATTTTTGTTGGTGGTAAAAAATCCTCTCAAAGATAAACAATCTTAGTTGTCTATCTTGAGTTTATTTATCATTAATTAATATATATAGAATTTTTTTTAAAAACTAAATATTATTTATTAGAAATTGTCTCGAGTGGGAATTCGCGTTTATTTTCTCAGACTTAAAGAAAAATTTGTCTCGAGTGGGAATTCGCGTTTATTTTCTCAGACTTAAAGAAAAATTTGTCTCGAGTGGGAATTCGCGTTTATTTTCTCGGACTTAAAGAAAAATTTGTCTCGAGTGGGAATTCGCGTTTATTTTCTCGGACTTAAAGAAAAATTTGTCTCGAGTGGGAATTCGCGTTTATTTTCTCGCATGTATATTATATTATATCTTAAGACTATAATTATATAAATAATCTTAATAATATATTTAATATAAATTTTTTTATAGTTTGTTTTTTTAATTTTAGAACTTTTAGATAGACTTTAAAAAAACATTTGAAAAAGACTTCTACCGAAACAACTGAATTTATATCTACTCAACAGCTAATTATACTTTAAAAAAGACTTCTACCGAAACAACTGAATTTATATCTACTCAACAGCTAATTATACTTTAAAGATCTATATATATTAATTAATGAAAAAGACAACATCTATTTGTTAATTTGAATTTTAACTTTGTTTTTTAAAAGATTTGATTTGGATTTAATCATTTGAAATTAACTTTAACTTCAAATGAGATTTGTAACATAATTTATTTATTTGAAGTTAACTTAATTTTGGGATATGTTTATTTTGGATTTATAAAAATTATAACTAAAAAGATTTTTATTGGATTTATCTTAATTTTTAATCTATTTACTTCAATTTTTATTTTTAGGTTATTTTTAATTTTTGTTTTTTTGATTTTTTAAACTTCAGAATAATTCTTATTTTTTAAGCAAAAAAACGTCTCAGAATGCTGAGACTATACTAGCCGTAGATTCTATTATAATTACCTTTATAACAATCTAGGCAAACATAATCTGAGTTTCATGTATACACTTCGCTCCGATCGCTCGTTCTGGTCCCAAGGACCCCCTCCCGCGTGGGCTCTCGGGGGTCCTGAGAACCATCTCGGATATTGTAACTATAATGTACAAATTACAATATTGTTCTAAGCTAACTCGTCCTTACCGTCCGAGGTAGCTCATCACCTCTCTTCATATCCTTTACCTATGTATACTATGATATTACAAAAATATCTATATCTAGCTAGAATTATGACAAGTCTTTTAGCTAAATTCTTTTAGCCTTATCTTTAGCAATTACTATAAAAGCTATCTGTATAAATGATCTTTTTTAAAACATCAAGTTTTTGTTCTACATAAACAAAAAAAAATCTTGAAGGTAAAAATGAGGTTTAGAAAGAATCTTAAACACCTATTTAAGGCATTTACACGTTCAGATATGTTCTAAATTCTTCTAGATTTAATCTAAAGCATATTAGATTTTTTCTAATAAAATATTTTAATTTAAAAATTTTTTAAAATTGTTTTAAGATTTAACTTTTAAAATGAGAAACAAAAATGTAAATTAAAGTAAAGAAAAAAAGCTTCAGAAAGGATGTAAAAATGATAGAAGAAAAAATTTGGTTAAATCAGTCTTTGTTTAATTTTAAAGATTATGCATTTGAATCTAATGGTTCTTTAGAGTTATATTTATCATCTTATACAGAAGATTATACAAAATTTTCAAATCTTTCATTTGCAATGAGAATAATAAATAATATATCTAATTTTCAAAGTAAAACATATCGTTTTAATCATTCAGATGCAATGGATCTTATCTTAACATTCAATAATATTTTTAAAAGTATTAATAAAATTTATGATTCTATTGATGAAACAAATGCAACAATAGTAAAGAAATATCATACAAATAAAACTTTAAAATTTATTTTTACAGTGAAAAAAAGTGAAAGAGTTTGTATAATTCAAATTTTGAATAATATTTCAGATTATACATTTGTCATAGTTCCTTTTGAAATATTAAGAACATTTGCTAACCTTTTGAAAAATTTTATTGATAATTATATTTCTCTTAATATTGAATTTGCAAATAGAAATCTTTTAGAAAGAATTTATTTAAATTCAACTCAAATTAAAGATGGAATTAGAATGTTACCATCATCAATAAATCAAAATAATGAAAAAATGAATAACTCTTATGAAATTTTAAATGAAGATACTGAATTAAAACAGACTAAAGAAATTTTAGATGAATTGGATTCTTTTCTTGGTGAAAATATGGAGAATATAATTGTTCCAGAATTAGTTGATGAAAAAATAGAAACAAAAACAGAAAAAGAAATAATTTTAAATGATAATAATATTATTAATGTTTTTGATAGTATAGAGAATATTGAAGAATTATTATCAAGCTGTGTAATATCAGATGATATGATAGAACCTATATTTTCAAGATTTATTGAAAAACTAAATACTGATGAATCTTTTCAATTTTTACCATCAATATCTGAAAGTGAAATAAAATCTTATAAATATCTATCTAAATTGTTATATCTGAATCAACTTAATGATTATTTCAATGGTAAAAAAGATATACCACAAATTAGATTTTTAATTTATAAACCCAAAGAAAAATATGATATTAATATTTCTTTAGCTTTTGATTTATTTACTGTCATGATCTATTTAAGATTATTCATTCAAAAATTATCATCAAGAGAATATAATCCAGTTAAAAATAAAACATTATTCTACATTTTATATAGATATGTTTTTGATATGTTATCAATTAGCTTTATTCAAAATATTGAGACAATTCAAATAAAGACATGTGTAATGGAAAGATTCAAGAATTTTGAAAACTCCAAATTTTTTGATAATTTTAATGAAATATTAAAAAATTATGGAATAAATAAAATTTTAATTAATGAATTTTCAAATTTAGTTGATAAGTTTTTGAAAATATTATTAGATAATGATTCTTTAAATTCAATTGAATACACACATAATGATATTTATAAAAATGGAAAGGAAATAGATGAAATTGAAGTTAAAATTCCATTCAATAATAATTTAAGTTTAGAACAAATGTTAAAATTAATAAATTTTGATCTTTATTTAAATAAAAATAATATTGCAATTTTATCTGAAGAACAATTAAAAGAAAAAATGATTGAATTAGTTGGTAATGAATATATAAATGATGATATTCTTAAAATATATAAAACCAAAACAAAAATTAATGTGAAAACAAAAGATAGAATAAAAGAAACAAATATTCTAAAAGCTTGTAAATTTTATGATCAAGGTATTCCTTCAGATAAATATGAGGAATTTATCGAATATACTTCAAATCTTGAAAATGAAGATTTTGATTGGAATAAATTTGAACTTGAAGAATTTGATGATTCCATATTTAAAGTAATATATGTTTGGAATGAAAATGAAAAGAATATTGCTTATTCAGATTTTATGACAAAAGTTGAAAATTGTTCAATGGATAAGCAAATTTTATTAGCTAAAATTAGAATAATTGATACAACATCAATACCAAATGAAGATTGGGATTTAGAAAATTTATAAGGATTATAAATTATGTCATTAACTTTAGGACGATCATTTGATAGAAGTTATTCTTTACGAGTACCTCTTTTAAATTCTTTTTTTAATATTGGAATATTTTTTAATTCAAGATCACCATTTCTTTTATTTAGAGTTGATAATAATTCATCTGAAGGTAATTATGAATCTAAAATAAATTCATATAAAATAAATACATTTAAAAATATACAATCTTCTTTATTTTGTGAAACATTTTTAGATTTGTATTCATTTAGAAATAATTCTTTGGATATTATAAATCAATTTAATAATATTAAAGATTATTTTAAAGATGATGTTAATCTTATAATAAATGAAAATATTATTTTATCAAAAATAATATATAATAATTCTACATTCTATGATCAATTAATCATATATGGTTTTACTTTAACACTTTATGATAACCAATATTTGTTTATTTTAACAGAAAGACAAAATATTATATCAAAATTAAAAAGAAAAGTTGTTAGAACTAGTGGTCTTCAAATTGCATCATCTGATGCATTATCAATAATTTCAGAGTATAGAAAAAATAATAGGAGAAAAAATTAAATTATGGGAAATGAATCTCAAGTTGAATCAAGATACCATATTACATATGTTCATAATGCATTAATTAATTTTTATAAAAACTTATTAGATTATTTCTCCTCTTATCTATATCCTAGATTTGAATGGAAATTAATAACAACATATCAAAAAGCAATTGAATATTTAAATAAAAAAGATCAGTTGGGTATTGAAGCTAGAATGCCCAATCTTCCAGCTATAGTTTTAAACCCATCTGGTGATTTTGATATTGAAGAAACATATGGTAAAATGTTGTGGAGATTTCCAAATTTATATCCGGGATTTATTAAAAGGATAATTGATCCGATTTATCAAGATGAAAACATTATCATAAATGTTGGATTTAGTAGAATTAAAGGTGAATGTGAAGTTATTTGTTTATTACCTTCTTTTTATGAACTTATAGATTTAAAATTGTATCTTAATTTAATTTTTGGCGGTAAAGAAAGATATATTATACCAAAGTGGTTTAATGGTTATTTTATTATACCCGAAGAAATTTATAATTATGAATATGAAAATGATATTAATGGTCAATCATATAAAATAAATATTCCAGATTCAGAAATTCACTTGATAAAAACAACAAATAAAAGTGAAGTTGTTTTTCCATTTAGAGTTTTACCTAAATTTAAAATGACATCTATGACAGATGGTTCTGTTAGGTTGGGTGGATCTGATCGACATGCTGATTGGAGATTATCATTTTCAATTGAATATGAAGTAGAATTGCCAACCTTTTTAATTCTAGAATCGGATTATTTAGCTAAAAACATCAAATTAAATATTGGATATAATTCTTGTTTTACTAAAAATGAATTTTTTACTGTTCCTTCTAATGAAATTAATATGATTTTTGAAGTTGATCATGGATTAAAAGAAACAGAAGATAGCGATCAAATAATTCCACCTGAAGTAAAAATGACTGAATTAAAACAAAAAGAATTTGTTTATAGATTTTTTCATATTGTAAAAAATGAAGAATCTTTTATTTTAGATACAACATCTTCACATTCTAATATTTTAATAATGTTACCTGAAAATTTATCTTTTGATGATCCAGAAGATTATAAAGAATTAATATTAATAAATGGAAAATATGGACCGTTGAGTTATTATGATCATTATGAAATAATGGGAAATGTTATAAATATTAATAATACAATTACACAATTTGAAGAAAATGATATAATTGAAATTTATATTTTTAAATATATCATAACAGATTAATGACTTTTAAAATAGAAGACCAAGATAAGTATTGCCCCATAATTAGGGATATATGTCTTAAAGAAAAATGTAAATGCTGGAGAAGATGTAAGAAATATTTTACATCTTCTCCAGATGATTTTTTAATTATTGAAGAATTAAAAAAGAGATTTGGAAATATACAAATAATTAAATATGATGGAAGAGATATAGTTACATATGATTCTGGTTATTGTTTAATTTTTGATTTTGATGATAAGGATAATAAATATAAGGATAATAAATATAATGACTAAAATTAAGAAAATACCAGTAGCTGCAGCATTAATAGTTAAGGAAAATAATAATGGCACTAGAAAATTGTTATTAATTAGAAGATCTAAAACAGATCATTGGGGAATGGTTTGGGAATATCCAAGAGGTAAATGTGATAAAGGTGATAAAACATTAGGTGATTGTTTAAAGAGAGAAGTTAAAGAAGAAACAGGATTAGATGTAGATATTAAAAAATATATAGGAAAATTTAAATATGTTGCAGATAATGGCGCAAGAATAAGTACACAATATAATTTTTTATGTACACTAAAAGATAAAAATCAGAAGGTAAAGCTTTCTTTTGAACACGATGGTTATAAATGGATTTCTACTTTAGCAGAAGCTGAATTATTAGTTCCCGATGAAATGAAAAAGATAATTTCAAAAATTTTACCAGGATTATCAATCTACAAAAGAAAAGATAATGAAGAGATCGAAGAATAATATGGAGGATTTGTGAAGAATATTAGTAAATATGAAATGCAGAAAATGGGTATTGAAGGTGATCTTAAAATTGTAGAAACATTAGAAGATTTAAGAAATTCATCTTCAAGTATGGTTGTTACAGAATGTACAAAAACTATTAAATTCAGACAAAATAATTTTAAGAAAGAAGAATCATTTATAAAGAAAAATAAATATGTAATGGCTTTAGGTGCATATTTAAAAATAATATCATCTAGTTCAATTTCTTTTTTAAAACCATCTGACATAAAATTCAACAAAATATACAAACCATTTTCTGGACAAGATTTAAGTAATAAAACATTATTTTTATGGAGACAAGGTGGAATAGGAGATTTATTATTTATAACTCCTAATCTGCTTTATTTAAAAGAAAAATATCCAACATGTAAGATAATTTTAGCTTGTGGTCCACAATATCACTCAATGGTTGAAAAATGGAATTTTGTTGATAATGTTTATTCGGCTCCATTTAATGTTTCTTTAATGTATAAAAGTGATTATCATGTTACATTTGATGGAGTTATTGAAAGAACAAAACAAGCAGAAAAAGAATCATCTTATGTTCTATTTTCAAAATGGATGAATTTAAATTTACCAAAAGAAAAATTAAGACCTTATCAAAATATTGATGATGAATATGTTGAAAAAGTTAAAAACAAAATTAATGAAAAATTTAATATTAAAGAAAAAGATTTTATTTTGATGCAACTAAGAGCATCTTCGATTTTAAGAACACCAAGACCAGAATTTTGGAAAAAGATAATAGATATTCTATCAGAAAATCATAAGATCATAATTACTGATTCACCTTCAAACATAAAACCAATTGATAATTTTATAAGAAAATTAAAATATCCTGAAAATGTATTTAATTATTCAAGTTTATCTGAAGAAATATATGATACAATTTCTTTATGTAAACTTGCCAAAATGGTAATTGGACCAGATAGCTCATTAATTCACATTGCAGAATCTTTAGATATTAAAAATTTTGGAATTTATGGAGCATTTAGAGGAGATACAAGATTATCGACATATAAATATTCAGATTGGATTGATTCTAAATCAAAGTGTGCTCCTTGTTTTACACATGGAAATAAATTATGTCAAAATACTTTTAGAACTTTTCCTGGATGTTATGATTCAATTGATACTAATGAAGTAATTGAAAAGATTAATAATCTTTTAGAAAGGAATATTCTTTAAAAATGTATAAACTTTTTTTGACAGTTAGAAATAGATTGAGTATAACAACAAAATGTTTAACATCAATAAAAAAACATTCGTCTATTCCCCATCAAATTTATATTTTTGATAATTTAACAAATTATAAGATAAGAGAACATTTTTTATATTTTTCCATGTTATATGAAAATAATTTAATAGATCAGGTGTGTTTTACATCTAAGAAATCAACATTCGGTGCTTTTTCTAAAGCTGTAACTTTTAATATGTTTGGAAAACAACATGAAATGGATCCAAATAAAAATAAATTTAATTTTTTAGTTTTTTTAGATAATGATATGTTAGTTACACCTGATTGGGATAAAGTTTTAATTAATATTATGAATGATCTAAATAAGAAAAAATTAGATAATATTAAAATTATTACTAAAAGACCAGGTGGTGCTAAAATTGTTAATAAAAAACCAATTAATTTAGGAGGAAAAGATTGTTATGAAGCTATTTTAGGAGGTTCTGGTTTTTGGGTAACTAAAAATAACTTCTTTTCTGATGTTGGTTTTTTAGATTTAAAAAATTTAGTTGGTTATAATAAAAAACATGATCAATTCTACTGGGAATTAATAGAAAGAAAAAATATGGGTAAACCTTATACAATGGTTGTTGAATATCCATTTTGTTATCATACTGGGAAATTTTCTAATTCTATTTGTAATATCTTAACAAATAAAAAAAGGGATCCGCAATTATTAGAAAAAATAAAATTTGAAGAATCTGAAGAAATTATAGATAAAATGTCTTTTGATGAATTTTATAATCTTGTAATAAATGATCCAGAAACAAAAAAATGGTAACTAAAAAATAATTTTTTAGGTGGTATTAAAATGCATGGAAAAGGAAAAATGCATTGTAACATTTAACATCGGTGAGTTTTATTGGGAATGTGGTAATTTTGTACCATATATTATTTGGAAAAGACTTTTTCAATATAAAGATAGAAAAAATATTAAATTTATATGTATGACAAGACATGAAAGATTTGATTTATATGGTCAATATGCAGATATTTTAATACCTTTTAAAATAGAAGGTGATGAAACAAAATTTATTCAAACTGGATTTAAACTTCATGGATTATTACCAATTCAAGAAAATATTATTATTGAAACTTTAATAAAAGAAGTCACTAAAAAATATGATATTTTAGAATTTATTTATCCAAATACAAGTAAAAAACATCATTGTAATAGATTTCAATTTCCTAGAGAAAAATTTTGTTATGATTATAAACCAAGAATAGAAAATAAAAAAGCAGTTGAACAATTATTAAGTAATGATAAAAAGACAATTATTTTAGCTCCAAGATATAGACAGAAAGTAAAAAGAAATTGGAATCATTGGCAAGAATTATATGATATGATTTATTATTCTGAATTTTTTAAGAAATATAATTTTGTTATTTGCGGAAATAAAGGCCAATATATACCTGATAATTATGATAGATTTTTAGATATGAACAAAATACCATTCAATAATAATATATCTAATGCGGGGTTATTAATTGAGATAATAAAAAAATCATTTTTGACAATTGGGTCACAATCTGCAATTCCTAATATATCATTATTATTAGGAGTTGAAGTTTTACAATGGGGTAATCAACCAATACAACACACAATTGATTATAATTATACAAATACTAAAGTTACATTTCTTGAAGATTATAATTTCTCAATACATCCATTAAAAATTATACAAGAAATGCAGAAAATAATTCAAAGGGAGAGATAATTTAAAATGTCTCAAGATATTCTTCTTAAAATGATTAAAGAAAGTGAACAAAATGCTCAGTCTTTTGAGAACAATATACCTAATATAGAAAAAAGAATTGCCAAACTTCAAGATGAAATGGATGCAATTCAAAATAACTATTGTTCTAATATTGCAAATGAGCTTATAGATTATCTCTATAATAAATATAGTATGATAGATTATGTTTTACAAATAACTCCAAATTTTGATAATTCAATTAATTATAATGGTATTGGAAATTTAACAGATTTTATACTTATGAATCGAAAATATGATAATAATGATTTAACTAAACCTCATTTTAGTGGAAGTGGAAATACAATTATAATTTCAGGTAATGTTGTTGATCAATTTCCTGAGATCACAACATATGAACCTATACCATTAAAGACAATAGGATTTGGAAAATATGATACAGAATTAGGTTATTATACTAATCTTGTATTTTGTAATATTTCTGAAAAAATATATGATGTATTATTAGATCAAACAACAATTACTTTATCTGAAAGTATTCTTAGCGATCAAAATGCTATTTTTTGGGGTGGAATAAAATATAATTCACCTTATGATTCAAATATAATAGAATTTATTGAAAAATGGGAATATGGTCATGATTTAATTGTACATCCTTTTGATAATACAGGAACTTATGGATTAAAAGAAAATATTAATATTTTACAAAACGCAAAAAATCTTATGGAATCCAATAGTAATAAATATAGAAGTTTACCAGGAGCTTTACAATCAGTTTTAGATTAGGAGAATTTAAAATATGCCTGCAACAGCCTTAGCTTTAAAATCAATTGGTATTGGAACATGTTATTGTCATGATAGTCCAATTAATACATGTGGAATTATTATAACTGGATCAAATCTTAAATTGGTTAACGATTTACCATCTGCAAAGATTTTTAATCTAATTATGGCAAATTGTGGTCATGTTAGTATGTTAGTAACAGGATCTCAAAATGTATTATGTGAAGGAATAGGCCAGGCAACGGTAAATTCTGTTTTCTCTGGATGTTTTAATGGAATTATTGTAACAGGATCTGACAATCATTTTTCTGGCTAAATTAAGGAAAAAAAATTGAAGATTATTTTTAATTTATTTCAGGTAGGATTAAATAATAATGGTGGGAGTCATACTCTGGTAAATTCTGCAAATACATTATCAGATTTAGGTAATGAAGTAATTATTGTCGATTCATATAAAAATTATTATACTTGGAATGAATTAAGATGTAAACATTTAATTATTAAAGATATTAATGAATTTCCAAATGCGGATATTATTATAGCAACTGGAATGAAATCTTTAAGTTCAACAGAAAAATGTAAAATTAAGAATAAATTTGTTTATATTAGAGGATGGGAAACGTGGGTTTATCCTGAAAGAAATCTTGTTAATATTTTAAAACAATCATCGTGTGTTAAAATAGTAAATAGCACATGCCTTCAAAATAAATTAGCTTCATTTTTAATTCCATCATATAAATGTTTTCCTGGTTATGATCTTGATGAATTTTATCCAAATAATAAAAGAAATTATGATAAAATAACTTTAGGTGGTTTATTTAATTCTGGGGGAAAGAGAAAAACAAAGAGAACCGAATGGATTTTACAAGCATATCATGATTTAAAAAAGAAATATGATATTTCATTATATCTTTTTGGTGTTGAAGGTAAATTTCAAAAAAGTGGGGTTAATTTCATCTATAATCCATCGAAAAAGGAAAAGAATAATGTATATAATAAAATCAATATATGGCTAGCCACGAGTGAGTTAGAAGGACTTCATATCACTCCTGCTGAGGCAATGTTAACTGAATGTTGTATAATTGGAACAAACACAGAAATGGCAGGAACACAGGATTATCTTTGGAATAATTCAACCGGAATTGTAACAAATAATGATTATGATTCATTTATAAATGGTATAGAAAAAATACTTTTTGATTTTGAAAAACAAAAAATATTAGGCAAAAATGCAAGAAATAGAATTTTAGAAAT